>Ga0307952_1000005_pt1 | contig 158760 bp, 154 predicted proteins | sample OrgLakmetagen376_FD_201821 | JGI IMG/M metagenome (GOLD analysis project Ga0307952, IMG submission 201821) | Saline water microbial communities from Organic Lake, Antarctica - #376 | ecosystem: Environmental > Aquatic > Non-marine Saline and Alkaline > Saline | place: Antarctica: Organic Lake...
GGTAGCGAGTGGCCTGTAACGGGTTGTTCAGACCCCGAAACACACTGGTGTCGTTGTGGAACACCGGTGACACTTTGCCATGCATGACCCGCCCGGCACGGATGACGTTGCCGCCGAACACCTGCCCGATAGCCTGATGGCCCAGGCAGACGCCCAGAATCGGGAGCTTGCCGGCGAAATGCTCGATCGCCGCCATGGAAATCCCCGCCTCATTGGGCGTGCACGGACCGGGGGAAATGACCAGCCGCTCCGGGTTCAGGGCTTCAATCTGTTCGATGGTGATTTCATCATTGCGATACACCTGAACATCCGCGCCCAGTTCCGCCAGATATTGCACCACGTTGTAGGTGAAGGAATCGTAGTTATCGATCATCAGCAACATAATCCTGTCCTCCGCCTCAGTGGTCGAAATCGTTGTAGGTCATGGCCACCGCGCGGAAAATCGCGCGGCCCTTGTTCATGGTTTCTTTCCACTCGAGGCGGGGCACCGAATCAGCTACTACGCCGGCCCCTGCCTGGATATGCAGGGTTTTGTCCTTGATCACCGCGGTGCGGATGGCAATCGCCGTGTCCATGTTGCCGTTGAACGACAGATAACCGACAGCGCCGCCGTATACGCCCCGCTTGACCGGTTCCAGCTCGTCGATGATTTCCATGGCGCGGATCTTCGGCGCGCCGCTCAGGGTGCCGGCGGGCAGGGTGGCGCGCAGAACGTCGAGGCAGCTGGTGTTCTCTTTCAGGCGGCCGGTAACATTGGAAACGATGTGCATGACGTGGGAATAGCGCTCCACAATCATCTTGTCGGTCAGGCGCACGGTGCCGGTTTCCGACACCCGGCCTGCGTCGTTGCGGCCCAGGTCGATCAGCATCAGGTGTTCGGCGATTTCCTTGGGGTCCGCCAGCAGTTCGCTCTCCAGGGCTTTGTCTTCGGCATCGGTGGCGCCGCGTTTGCGAGTGCCGGCAATGGGGCGAACGGTGACTTCGTCGTCTTCCACCCGTGCCAGGATTTCCGGCGACGAACCGACTATATGGAAATCCTCAAGATCGAGAAAGTACATGTAGGGCGAAGGGTTCAGCACCCGCAGTGAGCGGTACAGATTCAGCGGTGGCGCCTCGAAGGGAATCGACATGCGCTGGGAAATCACCGTCTGCATGACGTCACCGTCCAGCACGTATTCCTTGATCTTGCCAACCGCTGCCTCGAATTTATCCTGGCTGAAGCCGGACACGAAGTCGCTCTCGTCCACGGTTTTGCCGCTGAGGTGGGCTGGCGTCTGGGGCGCGTCGGCGGTCTGACGATGCAGCCTTGATTCCAGCTCGTCGATCCGTCGCTGGGCCTTCTCAAACGCGCCCTGTTCGCTGGGGTCCGCGTGCACAATCAGGTGCAGCTTGCCCCGCAGATTGTCGAACACCACGATTTCGTCCGACACCATCAGCAGGATGTCCGGAGTGCCAATTTTGTCCGGCGGGCAGCCGGGCTTCAGCCGTGGCTCGATATAGCGCACTGTGTCATAGCCAAAATAGCCTACCAGGCCGCCGTTAAAGCGGGGCAGTTCTTCCAGATCCGGAGCGTGGAAGCGGGTCTGGTAGTCCTCGATGAACGCCAGCGGGTCCTCGGCGGTGGTTTCTTCCACCACCTGGCCTGCACGGCTGATGGTGATCTGTTCGCCGAACACCTTCAGCACTTCAACGCTGGGTAAACCGATGATGGAATAGCGGCCCCATTTCTCGCCGCCCTGAACGGACTCGAACAGGTATGAATAGGGGCCGCTGGCCAGCTTCAGATAGGTGCTCAGCGGCGTATCCAGGTCCGCGAGCACTTCGCGGTAGACGGGGATGCGGTTAAAGCCGGCCTGGGCAAGCTCGGCAAATTGTTCAGGTGTCATGAGAGTTGTTCCTGAAATCTGTTCTGCAATGTGGCGCTGCTTCCGGTCACTAGAGCTTGTCGCCATAGGGGCAAAGGATGTCACGCGCCGTAAGAGGCAAGTTCAAGCGTTACGCCATCGCCACCAGCGGGTCAGTGCGCTGTCTGGTACCTCGCGATATGCAGTCAGATTCAGTCCCTGCATGGCAGGAATCTCCCGAATGAAAAGTTTCAAAATCAACGTCCTGTGAGATTACAAAAGCTGTGCCAGCGAATCAACCGTTGCGTCAGCTCTGAGTGAGTCTGCCGATGCTCCGAAATTATAGCCGTAGCGCACGGCCACGCAGGGCATGTTGGCGGCCCGGGCAGCGCTGATGTCGGCCGCGGAATCACCGATCATCACAGTCGTTCCCAGGGTGCCACCCAGGGCTTCCATGGCGTGAATCAGCGGGGCTGGCTCGGGCTTTTTCACTGGCAGAGTGTCGCCGCCCACGCTGATGCGGAAGTAGTGATCAATGCCCATTCGCTCCAGCAGTGGTGCTACAAACTGTTCCGGCTTGTTGGTAACAATGCCCAGCCGGCAGTCGAAATCGGCCAGGCGTTCCAGGCAGGTCAAAACGCCCTCATAAAGCCTGGCGTGCTGGCCGTTGGCTTGTTCATAAGCGCGGAAAAACAGCGACAATGCATCTTTAAATAGCGCTTCGTCTTGCGGCGTCGCCGGCGCCCAGTCCGCCCTGCCTGCCAGCGCCCGGCGCACCAGAACCGAGGCACCGTTACCAACCCAGTCCCGGACCCTGCCCACGCCGGCTTTGGGGCGCCCCAATTGCGCCAGCATGATGTCCACTGCAGCGGCCAGATCCGGCGCACTGTCGACCAGGGTGCCATCAAGATCAAACAGTGCCACCGCGGGCCAGCGGGGGTTAAACAGCCCTGCCAGGCTCACTGGCCGATGCTCTTGCGGGCCTGCTCCAGTTCCGCCCGCATACCGTCGATGGTGGCTTTATAGTCGTCGGTTTTGAAGATGGCAGATCCGGCAACGAACATATCCGCGCCTGCCTCTGCAATCTCGCGGATGTTGTCGGTTTTCACACCGCCATCAATTTCCAGGCGGATGTTGTAATTACTGGCATCAATTCGCCTGCGGGCTTCCCGCAGCTTGTCCAGGGTGCCCGGGATAAACGACTGGCCGCCAAAGCCGGGGTTTACCGACATCAACAGAATTATGTCCAGCTTGTCCATCACATGGTCGATATAGTGCAGCGGCGTGGCCGGATTGAATACCAGGCCGGCTTTGCAGCCACCGTCGCGGATCAGTTGCAGCGAGCGGTCGATGTGGTTGGATGCTTCCGGGTGAAAGGTAATGTAGCTGGCGCCGGCCTCAATGAACATGCGGATCAGGTCGTCCACCGGCGATACCATCAGATGCACGTCGATCGGAGCGGTCACGCCATGCTTGCGCAGCGCCTCGCAGACCATGGGCCCGATGGTGAGGTTGGGGACGTAGTGATTGTCCATGACATCGAAGTGAACCACGTCGGCACCGGCGGCCAGAACGTTATCGACTTCTTCGCCGAGTCGGGCAAAATCGGCGGACAGGATGGAGGGGGCAATCTGATACGGATTCATCACGGCTCTCTATGCGCTCAGTACTCGGTTGGAAAGCTGCTAGTCTAACAGCTTGCAGGCCATTTTTCGCACACCAATGAGAGAGGCTCCGGTGAATCCAACGCACGCCCCGTTTAGCCATGAAATGTCCGGACGGCTGGGCCCTGTTGCAGCGCTGGTGATGATAATATTCAGCGCCACAGTGCAGTCGCAGGAGCCGCAAAAGTCCGCAGAACCCCCGCCGGCGAAACCGGCCATGGCGACTCAGAGGCCGATGATTTCAACCGGTATCGGCGACGAGGCCATCGCCCGCAATCACCCTGATTCGACGGTCTGGCTGACCAATGCGGACCAGGACCGGACCCTTGCCCTGTTCCAGCCGGAACAGTCGCTGCCCGCCAGGGGTGCGCTGGTGATACTGGCGGACGAAGGCGTGTCAGCGGCCTCCGGGGGAGTGGATGCATTGCGGGCGCCGCTGAGTCGGGCCGGCTGGGCAGTGATGACTCTGGGACTTCCGGCTCCGCCTTTCGCCGTTCAGCAATGGCTCCGCCAACAGAGCCGCGCCGGCCCCGACTTCGCCGCAAAGCCGTCAGGCAAATCAGCGGATCCGCAGGGGCAGCAAGCGTCGGAGGAACCGTCGTCGGTCATGATCGATGTGATGGGTTCGGTAACACCCGAAAAGGCCCTGAACCAGTACCGCAATCAGGTAATGGCTTCGCTCAACGCGGCCGTGGACGACCTGCAGGAACGGCAATACCAGAGAATTGCGCTGGCCGGCGTTGGCCGGGCGGCGGGTCATATCACTCGTCAGGCAGGGCAAGACAACCGGACATCGGATCTGGTCTGGATTGCTCCCCACTTCTATACCGACGAATCCGCTGGCCTGACCGAAATGCTGGCGTCCGTCACGTCGCTGTCGGTTCTCGAGTTGTACAGTACCTTTCCCGGAACTGACGGACCCGACCGGGCCATCCATGAGCGGGAAGCCGCCATGACACGCGCTGGCCTCACCGGTTACGAGCAGCAGCCAGTGGCCATGGACAGACAGCCGAGGGCCAGAGAGGCCCACAAGCTGTCCAATCGTATTTCGGCCTGGCTGAGTTGGGAGCGAAAAAGAGACTAAGCTCGGGGGTCACTTCAGCTTTGGCGACTGAATCTGCAGTTATCACAGCACTCCAGGCGCCAACCTCGCATCACTTTTTAGGTTACTGCGGTATCTCAACCAGAACCATAAGCCCCAGGTCATTGATACCTTGGCCATCACCGTCAGGGTCGTATGACGTTCTCAGAAGTCCCAGCGAGCCGTCGGCATTCACAAATCCTTCCATCGTGGTCACACCCGGGCCACCGTTTTGTTGCGGAGCGGTCATGGCGAGCGCCCCAGTGCCGTCAAGGCTGACATGCAGAGTTTTGTCTAGAGGAAAGTCATCGACAACCACCTGCGAAGCGAGGCCGGCGCTTCCTTCTTTCCCCACATAGCTATAATCCGCAACCAGATTAGCAGCTGTCTCGCTACTGAATTCGAGCGTTGAATCAAAGCCGGTATAGTAAATATAGATGTCTTTATCATTCTCGAATGTCGCCGACAGCAAGAATACACGATAGGTACGATTAGTAAGCTCGGGCGCAGTGTCATTCGGTCGCTTAATCAACAGTGTTTGGTTTAATTGCCCAAAGTCGTTACCGCCGTCGGAGCTGACACCGGTATCTGATGGAATTACCACGAAATCGAAATTGCTATTAACAAATCCGTCTGCTGCCGCGTCATTGAGCTTGCTGATTGTGCCGTCCGCGTCCAGCGTAACGGATATGGTCTCACCCGTTTCTTCTGATGCGCTGCTGGTTTGTTCTCCATTGGCATTGCGAGCCAGATCCAGGCGAGACCCGCCGGCTATGACGCTCAGGTTGCCCTGTCCGTCGAAGGTGACATCGCTTACTTCGCTTTCCATTTCGATCCCCGCTCCCTCTATCAAGCGAGTACGCAAGCTGACCAGGCCGAAGCTACCGGTAAGGTCAGCGTCGCTGGCATTTTGAGGCAAACGTGCAAAGATCTGCAGGCTGCGCCTGACGTCATCGCCTATTTTCTGATCGGGATCAACAGCGTCGCCTTGGCCGTCACCATTTGTATCGGCCAGCTCATAGTCAACAACCGCCTCTTGGCCAAGTAAGAAGAGCAGATCTTTGTCTATCGTACTTTGAAGTCGAAAGACTGCAGGCGGAAAGCGAGTGCCAGATTCGCTTTCAATCCGCTCCTCAAAGCCGGCGCTGATGGTGAGAACGCCATTGCTGGTGTACGGCGCGATGAATGATTCGGTCTCGGTATCGGCCAGTTCCGCTGAATAAAAAACAGAGGGGGCGCCGGCGTCTGCGCCACTGAGAATGGCGAATGCTGAAGGGACGCCTGAGGCCTCAATGGCAACTTCGCCACCACCATTATCCGTAAATACAAAGTCGTCGCCATACAGTTCAATGCTGAAATCTCCGGCGCCACCGCCATCGATATCACCCAGTGCAAATTCAACGGCAGAACTGCGGAAATCACCCGCAATCTCGGTCACATCGCCATCAGGCGTTGAAATAGCGTCAACTTGTCCGTCAACAAAATCCCCAACTTCCCGGTCAAGTATGGCAAGAGTATCAGACAGGTTGGCTCCCGCCGTCAGGTCGAACTCGTCAGCCTGCCCTTTCAGCGTGGCCACACGGTTGGTCTCTAGATTCTCTAGATCGGCCCCACGGTCAATAAATTTCTGCAGGACATACTCCGAAATGGGGTCTATATCCACTTCCTGTTCCACGACCTGGGCACGCAGCTGGTTGTCATTGGCGCCGGTAATGCGAACAATAAGGTTGCCGGCGAGGCTGGTTCCAGCGGGAATGTCGAGGCTGTAATTTCCGGAACTAGAGGTGCGGCTGGTTGCCAATACATCGCCGACCTGATTGCCGTCGTTGTCTACACGTATCAGCTCGACATCCGCTCCTTTGACTGGCTCCAATCCTGTGAACGCCGCGGCGGCTGATGGTACGAAAAACTGCAGTGCCAATTCAAAAACCGACTCCGATTCAAACTGGGCTACCGTGCCGCCCCCTGGTGCGGATGCGATGCCGCTGACCTGCATTGATGAGGCAGCGTCATCGGGTGATGTGCTGCTACTTGATGAACCGCCGCAGCCTGCGATCATTACGCTGGAGGCAATAGCGGACGTAAGAAACCATTTCCTGAAATTTTGCATAGTCAAACCCCTGACAATAATTTGGTGTTCCCGTAGCCAAACTTGTCAAAGGTGGCGCTCTGTTCCATCCCCTGAACAGGGTATATCGCAATAAAAAGTGTGAAATAACTCCGTAAATGTTGGTGAAATCGATTTGTATAACGGGGATTCAGCTTCAGATTGAGTCTGGTGTTCTGTTATTCGGTCATGAATTCGGGTTGTAAAGCCCGAGCCTGATCGCTTCACTGACAGCCTCTGCCCGCCCGCTAATCCCGAGCTTCCCGTATAGATTCTTCACATGGCGTGCTGCAGTGTGATAGCTGACGCCCATCAATTCCGCCGTTCTCGCGACGGTATGGCCCCGTGCGATAATAGCAAGCGTTTCTTGCTCTCGGGGGCTCAGGTCGCATGAGGCATCCGGACCCGTCGCATTTGTTGTATTAGCCAGAAATGCATTTTTCTGGAAGTGTCTCATCATCTGTTGAGTCACTTTTGATGACAGCGGCGGCCCGCCCCCGTTCAACGCGGACTCCAGCGCCCCGGCTATCGTGCTCTGGGGTTCGTCTTTCAGAAGATAACCACGGGCACCAGCCTGCATAGCCGGGAAAATGTGCGCATCGTCGTCGTATATAGTCGTCACCACCTGATAGGCAGGCGAACGGATTTTGCGGCAATGAAGAATAAACTCCAGACCACTGCCATCGGGGAGTTTCAGGTCCACCAGACAAAGATCAGCGCTATTGTGATCTATCCATTCAATGGCGCTTTCGAGGGTGCGGCAACAGGCAATCTCGGCGCCCGGAAATGCCAGCAGGACCGCTTTGGTCAGCCAGACCTGTGCGTCCCTAAAATCCTCCAGAATCAGTACCTTTCTCAAGAGCGGGCCTCCATGGTGTCTGGAATCACGCAGCGGATCGCCGCACCTTTACTAACCGGGCAGTAGAGCCCCATTTGTCCGTCTAACTCCTCACAGCGGGCTCGGATACTGTGCAAACCGATGCCAAAATCTGAAGATGTCATATCGAGCCACCAGCCCAAGCCATCATCGGAGACATCCAGCACCAGATTGTTATCCTGACTTGCCAGAGATATGGAGACACAGGAAGCCCGGGCGTGACGCAACGAGTTCGTGATGAACTCACGGACAATGCTGCCCAAATTGCGCTCGGCGCGAGGCGTTAAAATCATTTCCGCTGCTGACGGCGCAAGGGCGACGCGGAGCTCTACGCCAACCTGCTCACAACGCGCCCTTGCTTCAAGATGCCATCGTGAAAAACTCTGCTCCACCGCAACAGCCTCTTTCTGAAGCCCCTGGATGACGTCGCGCAACTCATGCAAACACTCTCTTGCGATACCGTTGAGCTCGGAGTCCTCAGTGCGATAGATGATGGAGAGCAAGCGGGCGCCGACATCGTCATGCAGGTCCCTCGCAACCCGCTGTCGTTCCATGGCAATTGCCTGCTCAAACGAACTGCGGTATTGCTGAGCGTATCGGAACAAACTGAGTGCGTTTACCACGAGATGCAGGTCTTCCCGATCAAAAAGGCGTTGCCCCTGGCTTGCATAGGTGAATTCCAGGCTGCCTGGGCCGTCAACCAAAGGAGTTCTCAAGCAAAGGCCGTTGTCTGCAATCACTGGCGCGCTGCATGCCTTTGCAGCATCACTGGTCTGCAATGGGCTCAGAGTGTGGTCAAGCATCCGTCGCCATCTGTCATCAATGCTGGCATTCCCGTCCGCACTAAAAGCACGACTGATGATGCGTGAAAACTGCTCCCAGGATGTATCGCGAGTGCCCGGCATGACCAGTCCCTGAAGCCATTGCCGCATGGGAAAATAAATCCACCCAACCAGCACAACGCTGATGGTCAGGCTTAGCGTGTGCTGGAGATTCAGCCAGATCAGCAGGATTCCGTCCATCAAGAGAATAAGAATGCCACATGCAAACCAGAACCATGCCTTCAGGATCCAGCGATCCAGATCAAAAAGCCGGTAGCGCACAATTCCCAGGGCGATACCAAGGTAAGTGAGTACGAACAGCCCCCAGGCATACTGCTGATGAATAATGGATTCTTCACCGATTAGCTGCGGCACGACGACCAGCCCGAGATAACCCGTTATGCCGCCGAACCAGGCGTATACGAACCACTTGAGGCGGGCACGTTCAACTGGCGCGCGTCGTGTTCTATGCCACTGCACTGCAGCCAGAACCGCGCCAGAAAGCCCCCAGGCTATAAGTGGGTAGCGTGCTGTGACGTCCAGGCTGTCAACCCACTGGTTCCAGTTCACCAGCAGAATGAGCGACACCGTGACAAGGACGAAGCAATCGAATCGGAAGCGCTGGATTTGTGTAGGGTAGTACCAGAGCAAAGCTGTTCCTGCGCCAGCAAAAGTCATGGCGCCCAGTTGATTGGCCCGGGACAGAAACAGAAAAATGTCGGCAGGCAAAACGAGTGTGCGGCTTGTGTAGGCGGCACTGGAAATAATGGCGACACCAATGCCAAAACCCGCAACGGCATAAAGAAATGGACCGCGTTCCTTTTGAGTAAAGGCCCAAACTGCCATTCCCATCCAGAAGATGGCGACGCCGCAAAGTAGCTGATACCAGAAAGTTACCGGCAGGTTGCCAATCTGATGCGGGCGGTCCAGGGAAATGATGACCTGTTGCGGCGCGCTGGCTGGCGTTTGGCCCGCGACGGCCCGTATGAATGTTAAAGATAGACGCGGAGCGTTGACGATCTCCCAGATCCTGGCCTGTCTTTCAAAAAAGCGATTGTAGGAGGTGTAGAGTCGGCTATCATCCGGTTCCCGGACCGCATCCAGGGGTTCAAGAGCCATCTCGCCCTGATCACTGGCAATCGCGATAACCTCATCCCCGCGGGCAAGTGCGCCATGGCCGGGGGAACTCTCATCCACGTGGGTTATGAGCACACCGATATGCCCCGGCTCAGTTGAAAAGCCAAGATAAGGCGCGCTGATGGCAAGATAGATCTTGGTCAGGAATAAGGCAGTGCCGACAGCCAGGCCCACGGTAAGGAAGTGAGACGGAGCCCACCGACTGATCGTTACCACACAGAATCCCCTGAAAAATACTCCTTGGAATGCCATCCAGGTAGTGGCACTTCTGTAGTGAGTTAAGACGTAATTTCTCGCGGGCGCAAGTTCACCACAGGGGTGGCTTTAAAAACATTCGTTCAGCGCCGCCGGTCGATCAGTTCCCAGGCCTGCTGGTATTTCAGCAGCCGGTCCTTGGCCTGCGACCGCTCTGCCGGGCTCAGATTCTGCTGCACCAGTTTATCCGGGTGGCACTCGGACACCCGTTTGCGATAAGCCCGCTTGATGTCTGTGCGGGAATCCCTCCGGGTGACGCCCAGTAACTGAAGCGCCTGTTCATAGGTGGTGGGCCCGGGCTGGGTTTCCGGTGTGGTAATCCAGACCTTGCTGGCGTAGCTGTCCAGAACATCATCGCTGATGCCCATCGGCAGCCCCATCTGGTCAATGGCATCTTCGCAGCGATAGCGCCGCTGTTTGTCCGGGCGGCCAAAAAGTTGCGCGGCGTGACACAGGCAAATGGCGACCCGCAGGGACGGTGAGGGCCAGAACCACCGGGACAGTTTCAGTCGCAGGGCTCTGGTGCGTGGGATATGGTCCGCATTTTTGCCGTGCTGAAACTGCCGGATGGCTTTCCGGCGCCGGCGCTGAGACAGACGCAGGGCGCGCATCAGGGTTTCCGCATAACCGATGTCTTTTTCCGTCACCCGGCCGCTGGCCCTGGAAATATAACCCAGGAAGAAGAACAGGCTGGGGCAGCACCAGCCTGGCAGGCGGGTACGAACCATCAATTCACTGGCCTGATGGCCGCAGGCAGTGAGCTCGCTCAGCAGGCTGGAAAATTCGGCTTCCATACGTGCGGGCAGGGCGTTATCCCGGGGTTTTTCTGACATGGCTCAGGCCTCGCCCCGGGATAGCAGGGTATCCAGTGCCCGCAGACGGTCGGGGGTGCCGATATCCATCCACCCGCCGGTGTGGTGAATACCCCTCACCGTCCCGCTGGCCAGCGCCTTGCGCAGCAGTGGGGCGAGCTTCCGGGGCCCGGGCGAAAGCCCGTCGAACAGCCTGCGATGAAGCAGGCTGATGCCGGTAAAGGTCAGCCGGGACGCGCCTTCAGTGACGATATTGCCATCCTCGTGCAGACAGAAATCTCCGGCCGGGTTGTGTCCAGGATTGTCGGTGAGAACCAGCAGAGCGTCGGCGTCATGGGGTGGGGTCAGCGCGGCCAGATCCATATCGCACCAGATGTCCCCGTTGATCACCAGAAACCAGTCTTCATCGCGGCCGGTGAGCAGCGGTAGTGCTTTGAGGATGCCGCCCGCCGTTTCCAGTGGCTCGCCTTCTGCGGAATACTCAATGTGAAGGCCATAGTCGTGGCCATCGCCCAGCGCTGTTTCAATCTGCTCGCCCAGCCAGGCGTGATTAATCACGATATCCCGGTAGCCGGCCAGGCGCAGGTGCTTCAGGTGGTGTGCGATCAGCGGTTTGCCGCCTGCTTTCAGCAATGGCTTGGGCGTGGTCAGGGTCAGCGGGCGCATGCGCTCCCCCTTGCCCGCTGCAAGAATCATGGCCTTCACAACTGGCGGGTCTCTACGGCACCGATGGTGGATTCAACGGCAGGCAGCACGGTGTCGGTCAGCCACTCATGGAAATGCCGGAGTGCAGGCTGGCGGCCACTGGCCTGCACCAGATAGCCCAGAGTGCGGGGAATATCCTTCAGGTAGCCTGGTTTGCCATCACGCAGGTCCAGGCGCGCGAAGATACCGGCGGCTTTCAGGTGACGTTGCATGCCCATCAGTTCGAACCACTGATGGAAGGTGTCGTGATCGGCGTTGTGAAGGCCGGCCTCTCGAGTCTGTTTGCGGAATCGCTCCTCCCATTGGTCAACGCGAGCCTGTGGCCAGTTGATGTAGCAGTCTTTCAGCAGGGACACCAGATCGTAGGTGATGGGCCCCTGAACCGCATCCTGAAAATCAATCACCCCTGGCGCGCTGGTGCCCGGGCGCACCAGCAGGTTGCGGGAATGGTAATCACGGTGAACCGTCGAAGCTGGCTGGGCCAGCGCGCTTTCCCGAAGGAGCGCAAAGGTGGTGTCCAGCAGTGCCCGGTCACTGTTGTCCAGGGTCAGCCCCAGTTTTGCGCTCAGTAGCCAGTTGGGAAACAGATTCATTTCCCGGTCGAGCAACTCGGCGTTGTAGGAGGGCAGTGGATAGTCCGGCGGTGAGGTCGCCTGCTGGATCAGCAGAAGTTCGTCCAGGGCGCCGTGATAGAGGCCGTCTGCCGTGGCGTCGGTCAGTGCGCCCAGCATCAGGGTATCGCCGAAGTCTTCGAGTAATAGCAGCCCCTGGGCCAGATCTTCGCCCGTTATCTGTGGTACCGAAATGCCCCGGGCCCGCCAGTGGTGAGCGATGGTCACAAACGGCCGGCAGTCTTCGTGCTCCGGTGGCGCATCCATGACAATGAAAGGCCGCCCGCCCTGGTCAACTACCCGGAAGTAACGACGAAAACTGGCGTCCCCGGAGACCGGCTGCGGCTCGGCTTTCTCAAAGCCCGGGAACTGTCTTACCCACTGGGTGAGGGTTCGCAAACGGTTATCCATGGAATGGGGGCGCTTCCTTAGTCAAAGCTCGAAAGTTAGCAGATCTGAAGCCGGAGGGTAAATCGGATTTGTGTTCGGGTCTGCCTGCCCACTGTTTCCGTTAACAAGGCCTTACCCCCCGTGTAAACTAGCCGTCTGTCAAACACCCATTCAGTACAGGATTGCTATCTTGCCAGCGCGCCCATGGAAGCTGCACATTCTGCCTGCCCGTCTGCAGCAGCCCCGGTTCCAGTGGCGTGCGGCCCTGGCTGGCAGCGTCTGGCTGGTGATGCCATGGGCATTTGCGGCGGAACCACCCACGGCAGCGGAGCTGGACTGGCGCCCCCGGGCGGAGCTGCCGGCCGAGGTTGCCAACCGCCTGCCATTGCATTGCCGGGGTGGGTATCTGCAACCCCCTTCAACGCAGCGGACATCGGAAGTGGCAGCGGGTCAGTTGGACGGAGGGTCAGCCAACGCCGGTGAACTGCCGTTAAAGGCCAGTGGACTGAGAGCCCGTTACCGGATTGATTCGGAGCTTTTCCTGAGTGGAGATGTGCGCATCCGCCAGGGTGATTTTACCGTTACCGGTGATGAGGCCCGGTATGATCAGGCATCCGGCCGGGTGTCCATTCAGGGCCCACTCGCCAGTCGCGGTGACGGCGTTGTGCTGACCGGTGAGCAGGCAGATTACAACGCCAATACCGGAGACCTGGATATCCGCGCCGCCACCTTTCTGCTGCACGGCCCGGAAATGCGCGGCTCGGCGGAACAGCTGGCGCGAAACTCGGATAATTTTGTACGCATTGACCACGGCCAGCTGACAACCTGCGCGCCGGGGCAGAACGACTGGTCCATCGTAGCGTCCGACATCGAACTTGATCAGGAAGCGGGCGTGGGCACCGCAAAGCATGTTCGCCTGCGGGTGAAGGACGTGCCCGTTTTCTACTGGCCCTACGCCAGCTTTCCCATTGATGACCGCCGCAAGAGCGGCTTTCTCTACCCGGCGTTCGGTTCGTCCAGCGCCGGCAGTGGCGGCTTTCTGTCGGTGCCCTACTATCTCAATCTGGCGCCGGACTATGACGCCACGCTGACCCCGCAATTCATCAGTGGCCGGGGCCTGTTTTCGGAAGCCGAAGGACGCTATCTCGGCCGTTTCGGGCAGACAGAGCTGCAGATCGGTTACGCCGGTAATGATCAGGAATACGCCGACAGCGAGCCGGGCGAAAACGGCGAGCGCTGGGGGCTGGATTTCAGTACGCGAGCCGCGTTCGGCGCTGGCTGGAGCGGGTATGGTGATTACTCGGCGGTCAGCGACAATGATTACCTGAGCGACCTGAACCGCAGCCTCAGTATCAATCAGTCAACGCACCTGCTGCGCCGGGGCGGCGTTCGTTATTACGGGGCCGACCAGCAACTTGACGCCTCTCTCAGCGGTTACCAGACCATCAGCGATTTTATCGCCGAGGCGGACCGGCCCTATTCCCAATTGCCCGACGTGCAGTACGGCGGTGTCGCTAACGCCGGACCCTTCGCCCTGGGGCTGAGCAGCCAGTACACATTTTTCTACCGCGACAACGACAGCCTCACAGGCCTGGAACAGGCCAATGGTCATCGCCTGCGGGCATTGCCCGAAATTGTGTTGCCCCTGCGTTCATTCTGGGGTTACGTGCGGCCGTCGGTCGGTGCGGATTACACCCGTTATGAACTGGAGGACTACAGCCTGGGTGATCCCCGGATTGAGCGCACGGTTCCGGTGGCAGAATGGGATTCGGGCCTTTATTTTGACCGGCGCTCGAGCCTGTTCGACGTACCCTACAATCAGACCCTGGAGCCGCGACTGTATTACGCCTGGGCCGATGCCGACGCGGACCAGTCCCGCATTCCGGATTTCGACACTGCCGTGCGCCCCTTCAGCTTTGATGCCCTGTTCCGCAGAAACCGCTTTTCCGGCGGTGACCGGGTGGGGGATACCAACAAACTGACCGTGGCGGTGACCAGCCGCTTCAATGACCTGCTGACCGGCCGTGAACGGGCCAGGTTCAGCCTCGGCCAGGTGCATTACTTTGATGACCGGGAAGTCACGTTGGCCGGCGCGGGTGCATCCGACCGCCGGGATTCTCCCTTGGCGGGTGAGATGGTTCTGCGGCCCCTGGAAAACCTTGAAATTCGCACTGCGGGGCTCTGGGAGCCGGATACCCGAAAAACCGAGGAAGGCCGCAGCCAGCTGGTGTTCCATTCCCGGGACTACCGTTACCTGGCCAGCGTTGGCCACACCTATCGCAGAAATGAATTTGAACAGACGGATATTGGCGGCGTTGTGCCTGTCACAGACCGTGTTAGTCTGATCGGCCGCTGGGCGTATGATTCACAGCTCGACCGCACCGTGGGGTCGCTGGCAGGATTGGAATACAATAACTGCTGCTGGAGCGTGCAGCTGGTTCACCAGAGCTATCTGACCGCGGAACGGCAACTGGACAACCGCGTGCTGTTCCAGATCGAGCTTAAAGGCCTGGGTGGCAGCGGTGGTTCATCCCGGGAGATTTCAGAAGCGATTTTCGGTTTTGATGAGCGGGAGCGTCGCCGTTTTGGCGAGCGCTGACCGTTGGAAGATACCTGTTACAGATACCTGTGGCGAGGCACCATGGCCCCGCCAATTTTCCAGATAGAGGTGATTATGAGGGCGAACCTTCGCCAATGCGCAAAGACCATCGTGTTGTTGATGGTTGTGATGATGTCGGGCGCAGCCCAGGCGGAACGCACGCTGCTGGACCAGGTGATGGCCGTGGTCAATGACTCGGTGATTCTGCAGTCCGAGCTGGATGCCCGAATCAATACCATCGTCGGGCGGTTGCGCGCCCAGGGCACCAGTCTGCCGCCGCGCTCCGTTCTGGAAGAGCGGGTTCTGGAACAGTTGATTACCGAATCCATCCAGCTGCAGATGGCCGAGCGTGTTGGCATCCGGATCAGCGACAACGAGCTGAACGAAACCCTTGCCTCCATCGCCAGCCGCAACAACCTGACCCTGGCGCAGTTTGAAGACCAGCTGGCCCGGGAAGGCGTGACCTATCAGGAAGCCCGTGAGCAGATCCGCAAAGAAATGCTGGCTGGTCGCGTACAGCAGCGCCAGGTGGGTAACCGGGTGCGGGTGACCGAACGCGAGGTGGACAACTATCTCAGCGCCACGGAGGGGCAGCGCCGTACCGATGCCGAATACGAGTTGGCCCATATCATGATCGGGGTAGATGACCCCGGCGACGAGGCCGAGGCCTCAACAGCACGGGCCCGGATCGAAGCCCTGAGGGAAGAAATCGTCAATGGCCGGGATTTCCGCTCGGTAGCGGTAGCCGAATCCGATGCCAGCAATGCCCTTGAAGGTGGCAATCTGGGCTGGCGTTCCGAAGGACAGCTACCATCACTGGTGGCCAGCGTTGTGCCGCAGATGGGTGTGGGGGAAGTATCGCCGGTGCTGGAAAATAGCAGCGGCTTCCATCTGGTGACCATACTGGACAGGCGCGGAGGGAATCAGGCCCAGGTGATTGAGCAGGCGAGGGTCCGGCACATTCTGATCCGCCCGGATGAAGTCACCAGCGACAGTGCCGCCGAAGCGAAAATCCGTGAGCTTTACCAGAGGCTGCGGAACGGTGCATCGTTTGCCGCACTGGCCAGGACTGAATCGGACGATCCGGTGTCTGGTTCTGACGGCGGCAACCTTGGCTGGGTAGGGCCGGGCCAGATGGTGCCCGAGTTCGAAGAGACCATGATGAACGCCGACGTGGGCGAGCTGGAAGGTCCGTTCCGTTCCCAGTTCGGCTGGCACATCCTGCAGGTGCAGGAGCGCAGGCAGCAGGATATCAGCAACGACATCCGTCGTGATGAAGCGCGTCAGGCGATCTACCGTCGCAAATTCGATCTGGAGCTGCAGAACTGGCTGCGGGAAATCCGCGACGAAGCATTTATTGAATTCAAAACGGACGACGCTCAGAACTCATGACAACACCTGTCACTCTGCCTGTCACTCTGGCGCTCACCGCCGGGGAACCAGCGGGCATCGGCCCGGAGTTATGCCTGCAACTCGCCACCGGAGAACGTTCCGCCGGCCTGGTGGTGATTGCCAGCAAGCCACTGATGGAAGCTCGCAATCAAGTGCTCGGGCTGGGAATTGTGCTGGAAGACTGGTTACCCGGTGACACCGCAACCCGGTCGCCGGGTGTCCTGTCTGTCTATCATGTGGACGGGCTGGCCAGCACCGAGGCGGGGCAGCTTGATCCGGCCAACAGTGCCTACGTGCTGGACACTCTGGCGGTGGCAACCCGGGGCTGCCTGAGCGGGCAGTTCGATGGCATGGTCACTGCACCGGTCCACAAAGGCGTTATCAACGACGCCGGTATCGAGTTCAGTGGCCATACCGAATTTCTTCAGGAAATCTGCGGCGTTGAGCGCGTAGTGATGATGCTGGCCACGGAAGAGTTGCGGGTGGCGCTGGTCACAACGCATTTGCCCCTGAGCGAAGTGCCACGTGCGATCACCCCGGAGCGTATCACCCAGGTAACGCGCATTCTGAACCAGGATCTGAAGCGGTTTTTCGGGGTGGCGCAACCACGGATTCTCGTGGCTGGCCTGAACCCCCACGCCGGGGAGGGCGGTTATCTGGGTCGTGAGGAACTGGACGTCATCGAGCCCACACTGGAATCGTTGCGCGCCGAGGGCATAACGCTGACCGGCCCGCTGCCTGCCGATACCCTGTTCACGCCCCACTGGCTGAACGATGCAGATGCGGTGCTGGCCATGTACCACGATCAGGGCCTGCCGGTGCTAAAATTCCAGGGCTTTGGGCGGGCGGTCAACATCACTCTGGGTTTGCCGATTGTGCGTACCTCGGTTGATCACGGCACTGCGCTGGACCTTGCCGGTACCGGCCGCGCAGATATCGGTAGCCTGAAACAGGCGGTCCGCGTGGGTGAATCCATGGCCCGCTGCCACCGGGGCGAGTAGGCATCCGCCCGGCGTCATCAAGAAAAGCGAGTAGTATGTGAGTAACAAGCCAGGCCGCTCTCAATCGGGCCACAAAGCCAGAAAACGCTTCGGCCAGAACTTTCTTCACGACCCCGGTGTGATTGAGCGCATCATTCGCGCCATCCACCCGAAACCGGACGATGCGCTGGTGGAAATCGGACCCGGCCTCGGGGCGCTGACCGAAGAGATGCTGGCCGTGAACGGCCAGCTGCAGGTGGTCGAGCTTGACCGGGATCTGATTCCGGTGCTGCGCACCAAATTTTTCAACTATCCGGATTTTCGCATCCATGAGGCGGACGCCCTGAAATTCGATTTTGGCCGGCTGGTAGAAAACGGCAAGCGCCTCCGGATTATCGGCAACCTGCCCTATAACATTTCCACGCCGCTGATATTCCATTTGCTGGGGCATTCCGGCGTGGTTGAAGACATGCACTTCATGTTGCAGAAAGAAGTGGTGCAGCGCCTGGCTGCGGTGCCGGGGGACAACAATTACGGCAGGCTGGGTATCATGGCCCAGTATTTCTGCAAGGTGCAGCCGCTGTTTGAAGTGGGTCCTGGCGCCTTCAAGCCGGCGCCCAGAGTCGATTCCGCCATCGTGCGTATGGTGCCCCACGAAACCCTGCCGCACCCGGCCCGGGACTATAAACTGCTTCAGGCGGTTGTTCGCACCGCGTTCAGTGCGCGGCGTAAAACCCTGCGTAAAGGCCTGGCCGGTATGGTGAGCGTTGAGCAGCTGAACAGCGTAGGCATCAATGATGGCCTTCGGCCGGAGAATCTGGCGCTGGCGGATTATGTTGCCATCGCTGATCTGCTGGCGGCGCAAGCACCTGATTCTGTAGCAAACGTTAATTGACGAGGTAAGTAATGACCGACTACGCCATTGGAGACATTCAGGGTTGCTACGAGCGGCTGCGGGATGTGCTTGCCTTGGCCGATTTTTCACCCTCGCGGGACAGGCTCTGGGTGGCCGGTGACCTGATCAACCGGGGGCCATCCTCTCTGCAGTCATTACGCTACATTGAAAACCTGGGCAGTTCTGCGGTGGTGGTGCTGGGCAATCACGACCTGCACCTGCTGGCGGTGGCCCTTGGTGGCCATGCCCTCAAGGGCAAAGACACGCTGACCGACATTCTGGATTCACCGGACTGTCAGCATCTGCTGAACTGGCTCTGCCAGCAGAACCTGCTGGTGCATGACCCGGCCCGGAATTTTGTGATGGTTCATGCGGGCCTTCCCCACATCTGGGATGTCGAACACGCATCCGCCTGTGCCCGTGAGGTAGAAGCCGCGATAAGCGGGCCGGATGCTGCTGATTACTTCACCCGCATGTACGGCAACCAACCGTCCCGTTGGGATGAAAAACTGGAAGGAATGGACCGGCTTCGGGTGATCACCAACTATCTGACCCGGATGCGCTTTATCGCGGAAGACGGCACCCTGGAATTCGGTTCCAAGGAATCCGCCGACGACGCGCCCGAGGGGTTTGCGCCCTGGTTCCAGTTCCGCCGCCCGGATGACCTGAGGGTGCTTTTTGGCCACTGGGCCGCGCTGGACGGCGAAACGGACAGCGATCGGTTTATCGGCCTGGACACCGGCTGCGTCTGGGGCGGCAAGCTCACCATGATGAACCTGGACAGCGGGGAAAGGATTCACTGTGACTGTGACTGAACCACCGCTACTGCGCTGGCCTCTGATTCTGGGTGCGGTGTTCGCTCTTACGGCAGTGATGGCCGGTGCCTTTGGCGCCCACGGCCTGCGTGGCGTTGTCAGCCCCCGGGGGCTTGAAGTTTTCCAGACTGCCGTTAGTTATCAGATATATCACTCATTTGCGCTTATGCTCATCTCGATTCTTACCGGGTTGAGTCTGGCTGGCGGGTTCGCCAGTGGGTCTGGCCGCAGGCTGTTGTCCGTGGCCGCTGGCTTTTTTACCGTGGGCATCGTGTTGTTCAGTGGCAGTCTCTACCTGCTGGTGATGACCCGTTTAAGCTGGCCGGGGCCGGTTACGCCCCTGGGTGGTGTGTGCTTTATGGTGGGCTGGGTGCTGGTGATCGTGGCGGGGCTTAAACGTCCCCGGAATGGATAAACAGGTATTGATATGCAGATTCAGGTAAATGGTGAGGCCATGGAGTTCGGCGAGGGAGCAACCGTAGCCGATGTGATCCAGCGGATGGCATTAAGCGGCAAGCGACTGGCGGTCGAGGTGAACGAGGACATTGTGCCCCGCAGCCAGCACCCCGCGCACAGTCTGAGCGAGGGCGATCGGGTCGAGGTTGTCCACGCGATCGGCGGCGGCTGAGAACCCGGCCCATGTTTTCCGGCCCTGGATTCAGCCCCGGTTATTTAACGATTTTCAAGGTATGAGCATGAATGAACACTCCGAAAGACCCCTTCCCGAAGACCGCCCCCTGGAAATAGCGGGCCGCGTCTACAACTCACGGCTGCTGGTTGGCACCGGCAAATACCGTGATCTGGCCGAAACCGGCCAGGCCATCGAAACCAGTGGCGCTGAAATTGTCACCTTTGCCGTGCGTCGGACGAATCTTGGCCAGAATCCGGATGAACCAAGCCTGCTGGATGTGGTGTCGCCAGACAGATACACCATGCTGCCGAACACCGCCGGTTGTTACACCGCCAAAGATGCAGTGCGCACCTGCAAGCTGGCGCGGGAGCTGCTGGATGGTTACAACCTGGTGAAGCTGGAAGTGCTGGGGGAGGAAAAAACCCTTTACCCCAACATGACCGAAACCCTGGTCGCCGCGGAAGCACTGATCGAGGACGGTTTTCAGGTGATGGTGTACTGCTCCGACGACCCGCTGCTGGCCAAGCGGCTGGAAGAGATGGGCTGTATTGCCGTCATGCCGCTGGGCGCGCCGATTGGCTCAGGCCTGGGGATCCAGAACCGTTATAACATCCGCCTGATTGTCGAGAACGCCAAAGTGCCGGTGCTGGTGGACGCTGGCGTGGGTACCGCGTCGGATGCCAGTCTGGCCATGGAGCTGGGGTGTGATGGCGTGCTGATGAACACCGCTATCGCTCTGGCTCAGGATCCGATCCGCATGGCCCGGGCCATGCGCCTGGCCATTGAATCCGGCCGGGATGCCTATCTGGCCGGGCGGATGCCCAAGAAGCTCTATGCCAGCGCGTCGTCACCCATTGACGGCACGTTTTTCTGAGCATGGCCGAGCCGCCGCCCAGCCGCCGCAATGCCATTCTGCAGGCTCTGGTGGAAATGCTGGAAAAGGATCCCGGCGCGCGGATAACCACGGCGGGCCTCGCCCGTTCCGTGGGCGTGACCGAGGCGGCGTTGTACCGCCATTTCCCCAGCAAGCGGAAAATGTTCGAGGCACTGGTGGAATTCGCCGAAGAGGCGGTATTTACCCGTTGCCAGACCATTCTGCAGGAGCAGGACGACGCCGAGGTGAGGCTTCAGCAACTGGCGCACCTGATGCTGGTATTCGCGGAGCGCAACCCGGGCCTGTGCACCGTACTGACCGGTGATGCCCTGATGGGTGAAAACGCTGCCTTGCGGGGCCGTGCTTCCCAGTTTTTCGAGCGGCTGGAAACCCAGATACGCCAGATCATCAAGGAAGGCGAGATCCGTCAGGGGCTGAAGTTCCACACCAGCGCCGTCCGCGGTGCAGACTGGGTGATGGTGTTTCTGGAGGGGCGTATTCAACGCTTTATCCGGTCCGCGTTCGCGCGCAAACCCTCTGCCGACTTTGACGAGTGCTGGCCGTCAGTGGCCCTTGGCGTCTGGTCCTGAGCAGCGCAGCCCCTTCTTACGGAATACGCTGTGCTCTTCCGACCTCCGGTGGTTATTCGTAGTGGGAGGCTTTTCTCAGAATTTTTCGCACAGGCTCCCACACCTCCGGCGCTGAAATCAGAATATCCCGCCCCCAGAGATCCGGTGGCATGCCATCCGGGACCTCGCCAAAATGTCCGGCTGTGGCGCCGGCCTCCAGGGCAATCAGTCGTGCGGCGGCGAAATCCCAGGGGCTGACGTTCTCGTAATAGATATCCAGCCGGCCGCAGGCTACCCAACAGATATCCAGAGCTGCTGAACCGATGCGGCGCAGGTCCCGGCACTGGTGTATCATGGCGTCAAGCCGCCGCAGTAGCGGCGCAAGGTTTTCCTTGTGATAGGGAAAGCCGGTGGCGAACAGCGCTTGCCTTGGAACACTGCAGCCGCTGTGTTCCACGGGCCTGCCGTTGAGCCAGGCACCACGGTGTTTTTCAGCATTGAAGGTTTCGCCGGAGAAAGGGGCGTGCACAACCCCGGTCTGGACCTGTCCCCTTTCGGCGTAGGCGATGGATATTGCCACTTGCGGATGACCATAGGCGTAGTTGACCGTGCCATCAATGGGGTCAACGATCCACAGCGGCGTTTCCAGCTCCTCGGCCTGGCTGAGGTCGGGCATGGACTCTTCGGAAAGAATCCTGTGCTTGGGAAATCGCTGGCGGATGGCGTTGCTGATCAGCTCGTCGGCCATCAGGTCCGCATGGGTGACCAGCTCGCTCTGGGCTTTGTAGTCGGTACGCAGGGTGTTTTTCTCCCGCTCCCGGCGCACCAGTTCGCCGGCTTCGTGGGCGGTGTCTATCGCGAACTGGCTGATTTCGGTGATGGGGTCTGTGGGGCTCAAAGGTGCTCCCTTATCCGTTGAAAGTCTGAAGACCGACAGATTTACAGGGAAGCGTTGGTTGAATCAAGCGCCGGAGTGCCGGCAAACACGGCAAGGGTGAATTGTCCGGAGGGCAACGGTTGAAGAATCAGGAGCTGACACTGCTTTACGTGTTCGATGCCATCATGACGGAAGGCTCGATCACCCGGGCCGCGGAGCGGTTGGCAATGACCCAGCCAGCGGTGTCCAACGCCGTTTCGCGGATGCGTGATGCCTGGCAGGACCCGGTGTTCGTCAAAAAGGGACGCCGGATAGAACCAACGTCCTATGCACTGAGTCTGTGGGACCAGATCCATGAGCCCATGTACGAGCTGTCTCAGGCCGTCAGTGCCACCCGCTTTGACCCCGCCACTTCGCGGCGAAAGTTTCGCATTGCCCTGTCGGACCTGATCCTCGATATGCTCTGGCAGCCTCTGGTGTCCCGCCTGGAAACCATAGCGCCCGGCGTCGATCTGCATGCGGTTCCCTATTCCACCAACAATGCCTTTACCCAGCTGCGAGAAGCCCACGTGGATCTGGCCATCGGTATGCTTACCGAGCACGACCATAGCCTGCGCAGCATCTGGCTGCTGGACAGCGATTACGTACTGGCCATGCGCAAGGGCCACGCGCTGGCGGGCAGCCCGGTCAGCCTGCAGGACTTTGTCGAGGCGCGTCATCTGCTGATTTCCGTGTCCGGGGATCCCCACGGGCCGGTCGACTCCGCGCTGGAGACCATGGGTTTGAGCCGTCGGGTGGCGGTAACGGTGAATCATTTTCCGGCAATCCACAACGTGCTGATCGGGTCCGATATGATCACCGCCGTGCCGCGGGCACTGATCCATGACCCGGTGTTTCGGGAGGGACTCTGGCTGACGGAGCTGCCCATCGAGGTCGATCCCATCAGCCTGTATCTGATCTGGCATACCCGGCACGATCGGGATCCCGGGGTGGTCTGGATGCGGTCGCTGGTGGAATTTCTGATCAAGGAACGTTGGCTGGGAATCGCCGAGGATTCATCATTTCAGATGATGTGAGGCATATGGTTAGACAATTATTAGTAAGCTAGTGAATCCCTGATACTGCATGACATCGGATCAGGCGTTGCCATCGGCGGCGAGCTGGTCCACATCATTATTCATGCGTGTTAAGGAGTAAACAATGTTTACATTGAACGGCAACCTGAAGACATTTTTCGCCGCGTTCGCCCTGGTCGCCATTGGCCTGACCGGCGCCGGTTCCGCCTCGGCCCAGCAGATCGTTGCCGAGCAGATGGAAGAGGAGCGTCGTGCCGAGACCACTGAAACCGCCCGCGCTGAGGAAAACTCCGAGGCCCAAGAGACCGAGTCGGCCAGCGAATCCGACGATGCGGACGCCGACGGGATCACCTACGATTTCGGTGGCAGCGCCGGCGATACCATTATCTAGCGTTGACCTGGCCTCTTCCCTGAGGCCTGCCTAGAGTGTAAGAGCCCAGACGCTCTTTTCAGCCCGCGGTTTCTTGCCGCGGGCTTTTTTCATTTACAGGCCCGACAGCCAGCCCTGCAGCCTGTCGGCGGCGTCGACCAGCCTGGGAGCAGCCTGCAGCACGAAATCATCGCCCAGCTCTTCCCGGGTGGCGGCGGCTATTTTCAGCGCCTCGGTTCCGTCAAAATCCACAAACGCCAGGCGTGCACCCAGGTGGTCGGGCATAAAGCCGAAATCGCTGGCGGGCAGAATCGCCACGCCGGTTTTTTCCAGCAGCGACTGGCACAGGGCCTGGCTGGTCTTGATATCCCGGCCACCCAGAGCGTCCCGGAAGCTGGAAAAGTCAGGGAACAGATAGAATGCCCCTTCGGGTTTCTGCACCACCGCACCCATGTCGATCAGGCGCCTGTGCAGATACTCGCCCACTACCTTGAGGACACGTCGGGACTGTTTGAGATAGTCGTCCAGGTCCGGGCCGCCGTCGAACGCAGCGATAGCCGCATACTGAATCGGCGCGCTGGTGGCCGTATAGGTTTCGCTGGCGATGATCGCCATGGCATCCTGAAGTGGTCGCAATTCCGGCGGGAAAATAAAGGTACCCAGCCGCCAGCCACCGGCCCCGGCCCATTTGCTCAGTCCGGTGCTGATAATGGTGCCTTCGGGGTAATAACGGGCAATGGACTTGTGACGGCCCTCGAAATGCACCTCGCCATAGATTTCATCAGAAAGCAGAATGATATTGTATTTGCGCGCCACATGGGCAATGGCCAGCAACTGGTCCTCGGTATAGGTGCATCCCGTGGGGTTGGACGGATAGTTGAGGATCAGTATGCGCGGCCGTGAGGGGTCGTCACGGCAGACAATGTCGAGCTCCTCGGCGGTCAGCTGCCAGTTGTTCTCCCCATGGGTCGGCAGCCAGTGCACCGAGCGGCCGATAATCCGCGCCTGAGGCGCATAGGACACCCAGCTTGGCCGGGGGATCAGCAGGTCGCCGTAATAGGCCAGTTGCAGCATGAACAACAGCTCTTTCGAGCCGGGGCCAATGAGCACGTCCTCCCAGGTGGAGCGCATGCGTTCCCGGCGGTTGATGTAGCGGGAAATAGCCTCGCGCAGGGTTTTCAGGCCCTTGACCGGCAGGTAGTCCTTTTCATGGGCATGGTTCCTCAGCGCCTGGACAACCCGTTCGGGCACCGGGAAAGGCGACTGGCCCAGACCCAGTTTGATAATGTCCCGGCCTTCGGCCCGCAGCTGGTTGCTGGTTTCATTGATGCGCAGGGTGGCCGACGGCTGAATGCCCCGGACGTTGAGATTGATGGCGTAACGGTGATCGGTCTGAATGTCCATTGTCCTGTTCTGGGATTCGGTCAGTTGATCTCTGCAGTGTAGATCAACTCAGGCGCTCCGCATTCTTATCGCGAATACACATCGGCTCAGTGAAAGGGGTCGAACCGGTGGGGTTCCAGTTCGGTGTGAATAATACGGGTGCCGAGCATGATGATACGCCCGAGATACCGTTCTTCACCGGTCACCGTAAAGTCGAACATGAAGCGGCGCCATACCCGCAGGCTGCCGTTTTCGTCGCGCTTGAACCAGAGTCCCCGCAGGTAAACCGCATCATCCAGCAGCATCACATCCATGGATTTGCAGTAGTTCCGCGCGGACTGCAATACACCGTCTTTGATGGCCTTGCTCCGCCACCAGTACCAGATGGCGAAGCCGGCCACGAAGAGCCAGAACAGATTGCCGAGCGTGATGCCCGGCGTCATGAAGCCGTTTGCTGTTCGTGATTGTTGTGGTCCCGGCCCAGCAGAATGTAGAAGGCGGGCAGCACGAAGACCGTGAACAGAGTGCCGATGCCCAGGCCGGCACTGATGGTCAGGCCGATGGCAAAGCGACTCTCGGCACCCGGGCCTACGGCAATCAACAGCGGCACCATGGCGAATATCAGCGCCAGTGACGTCATGATGATCGGCCGCAAGCGGATGGTGGCCGCTTCAATCACCGCTTCCCGCTTGCCAAGGCCCCGGTCCATCTGAAGCTGGTTGGCAAACTCCACGATCAGTATGCCGTTTTTCGACACCACGCCAATCAGGGTGATCAGGCCTACCTGGGTATAAATGTTCATGGTCGCGAACCCAAGGACGATGAAGGCCATGGCGCCGGCAATCGACATCGGCACGGAGACCAGAATGATGAACGGATCCCGCCAGCTTTCAAACTGCGCCGCCAGCACCAGATAGATCACCAGCAGCGACAGGAAGAAGGTGACGATCAACGCGCTGCCCTGGTTGGCGAACTGGCGGGTTTCACCGGTGTAGTCAAAGGTGAAGCCCTGGGGGAAGGCTTCATCCGCCGCCTGCTCGATAAAGGCCATGGCGTCGCCGACAGTTGCCCCCGGGGAAACCACGCCTTCGAGAGTCAGGGAATTCAGCTGGTTGAACTGGGTGCGCTGGGACGGCTCAACGTCTCGGCTAAAGCTGATCACGCTGGATAGCGGCACCAGTTCGCCGCTGTCGGCACGCAGGGAATAGTCGTTCAGGTCCTGTTCGTCCAACCGGAACTGCTGATCCACCTGGGGGATTACCTGGTAGGACCGACCCTGCATGTTGAAGCGGTTGATGTAGCCGCCGCCCAGCATACTGGACATGGCCTGCCCGACATCCTGCATCGATAACCCGAGGTCTGCGACCCGGTCCCGGTCCACGTCAATGCGGATCACCGGCCGGTCGAATTCGATGGATTTTTTCAGAAACATGAAATTGCCGCTTTGCATGGCTTTGCCCAGCATCTCGTCGGCCACATCGTTCAGGCGGTCATAATCTTCACCGGTGGTGATCACGAACTGGAACGGCAGGCCGCCGCCGGAGCCCGGCAGGGATGGCCGCGGGAACACGGCGGTCTGCAGCCCGGTTACGTTTTTCAACTCTTCAGCCAGCAATGGCTGAGCCTCGAACTGGCTGATGTCACGTTCGCCCCAGGGCGCCATTTTGTAACCGCCAAATACGGCGTTCGGGCCGGTGATGCCCAGAATCATGAAGTCTTCGTTGTAGCCGGGCACGGTGGCCATACGTTTCTGCACTTCGTCACCGTGCTCCTGGAGATACTCCAGGGTAGATGTCTGGGGCCCCAGGCCCTGATAGAACAGAATGCCCTGATCTTCTGTGGGCGCCAGTTCGTTCTGGCTCATGGATACCATGAAGTAGATAGAGCCGAGCACAACCACTGCGAAAAAGATCACCACCGACTTTGTGTCCATCAGTGATGTCAGCGACCGTTTATATCCGTTTGCCAGGCCGTTAAAGGTTTTCTCCACCCCGCGCTCGAATTTGCCGGGGTTGCCGTGGGGCTTGAGGACCTTGCCGGACAGCATGGGCGACAGGGTCAGCGCCACGATGCCGGAAATGACCACGGTACCCGCCAGGGTGAAGGCGAATTCCGTAAACAGCGAACCGACCAGCCCGCCCATAAAACCAATGGGGGCATAAACGGCTACCAGGGTGGTGGTCATGGCGATAATAGGCGTGGCCATTTCCCGCGCGCCGTTCAGAGCTGCGTCGAACCGGCTTTCACCCTGTTCAATGTGTCGGTGCACGTTTTCCACCATGATAATGGCGTCGTCCACCACCAGGCCGATCGCCAGCACCATGGACAGGAGTGTCAGCAGGTTCAGGGAGTACCCCAGCATCAGCATCACGAAAGCACCACCGATCAGGGACAGCGGCACCGCCACCGAGGGCACAATCGCTGCGCGAACCGAGCCAAGGCAGAGGAAGACCACCACCAGCACGATCAGGATGGCTTCCAGCAGGGTCTTCACGACCTCGTTGATGGAATTTTCAATAAAGTCGGATGCGTCGTAGGCCAGGCGAACGTCCATCCCCGCTGGCAGTTGGGATTTAATGCCGGGCAATTGGTCTTTCACCAGGCCTGCGACGGTCAGCGGGTTGGCGCCGGGCGAGAGCTCAATTGCCACATAGGTGGCCGGCTGGCCTTTATAAAGCGCGAGCTGGTCGTAGCTTTCCGAGCCCAGTTCAACGCGGGCGATGTCCTTCAGGCGGATCAGCGAGCCGTCGGACTCCTTCACCACCAGTTCCCGGAACTGGTCCGGGTCGCCCACGTCGGTATTGGTGGTCATGCTGATTTTGGTGTACTCACCCCGGGTATTGCCGACTGCCGCCTGATAGTTGTTCTGCAGCAACACACTCACCACGTCCTGGGGCGTCATGTCCACCGCGGACAGCCGATCCGGATCCAGCCAGACCCTCAGGGCGAATTTGCGCCCCAGCAGCTCGGCTTTGCCCACGCCTGACAGCGCCTGCAGTTTTGGCTGCACGACCCGGGTCAGGTAATCGGTGATCTGTGGCACTTGCAGCTCTTCGCTGAAAAACGCGATGTACATCAGTGCGGTGGAATCGCCGGTGGTCGAGGTAATCACCGGGTCCTGGGCGTCAGCAGGCAGCACGTTGCGCTGGCTGGCGACTTTAGCCTGAATCTCGGCAAGGGCGGCGTTGGCGTCGTAGTTCAGCTCCATTTTGGCAGTGATGGTGGAGGCGCCCTGGGAACTGGTCGAAGTGAGGTAATCGATCCCGCTGGCCTCGGCGATGGCCTGTTGCAGCGGTGTGGTGATGAAGCCTTTGACCAGATCGGAACTGGCGCCGGGGTAGGCGGTGGTCACAGTGACCGTGGTGCTTTCCAGCTCCGGATACTGCCGGATTTCCATTTCCAGCGCCGCGCGGGCGCCCAGAAGCAGAATCAGCAGGCTGACGACCGTGGCAAGAACCGGTCGCTGAACGAATATGTCAGTGAACCGCATTACTTGGAGGCCTCCGCCGAGTCGCTGGCTTCATCCATCTGTTCATCCACGACGGTGACTTCCTGGCCCGCCCGCAGTCGCAGCAGCCCCTTGGCCACGACCTGTTCGCCGGCTTCCAGCCCGCTGACGACCGCGACCTGTCCTTCGCGGGTGTTGCCGCTTTCGACTGTGCGGCGACTAACCACCAACTGGCCGTCGTCGTTCTCCGCCACCACATAGACGAAGTCACCATAGGTGTTGTAGGAAATTGCCGTGCGCGGCACGGTCACCACCTGGCGATCCTCTGGCTGGCGGGTATTGACGGTGGCGAACATGCCCGGGCGAAGCAGCTCGTCAGCGTTATCCAGTGTGGCGCGCACGCGGACCGTGCGGGTCTGCGGGTTGACCGATGTATTGATCGCGCTGATCTGGCCGCGGAAGGTCTGACCCGGAACGGCGGCGACGGTGGCTACAACCTCATAACCGCTGTTGACCAGCGGCAGTTCTTTTTCCGACAGGGTAAAATCCGCATAGATGGGATTCAGCATGTTGATTTCGACAATGGATGTGCCGGTGGCAATGTACTCGCCCTGATCCACCATCCGAAGGCCCAGTTTTCCATCGAAGGGAGCGCGGATCACTTTCTTGCTCAGTTGCGCTTCCGCTTCGTTGACCCGCGCCCGGGCCGCGTCAAAATTGGCCTTGGCTTCGTCAAACTGGGACTGCGATATGGCCCGCTTCGGCAACAGGTCGGACACCCGCTTGAACTCCTGCTCCGCCAGTTGCGCTTCGGCGCGGCGTGTTCGCAAGGCCGCCTCGTCGATAGCGGCATTCAGACGAATCAGCACGTCACCCTTTTCCACCGTGTCGCCGGATTCAAAATTGATGGTTTCCACCACGCCCGGAACTTCGTTCGCCACTTCGATGCCGTTAATCGCTTCGATGCTGCCAACTGCTTTGATCTGTGGCGTCCAGCTTTCGGCCTGTGCCTTTATCGCGGATATCTTGGTGGGGGGTTGGGGCTGGGACATCTGTTCCTGCATCTGGCCGAACTGGAAGAACTTGTAGCCGAAGATGCCACCGAGAACGGCACCAAGAAAAATGATGACGATCACGAAGCGGGAGGCGGTGCGCATAGCAGAGATCCTGGTTAAAATTAACGAATGATAAAGGCTAGCACCCTAAACAACCGGCGGACACGCTGTGACTGACTTGTCAGTGGAAATGCGTACAATTACGGCAAGAGTGTGAACCTTTGATTACGCTCGCCAAACGGGATTAGTTCATGCACTGGATATTGGGTATTGCGCTGACAGTTGCGGTGTTTGTCATCCTCAAACAGTGGGGCGCTCTGACCGCAGAAAAGAAAAAAGCCGCGGTCTGGAAAGTCGTTCTGGTCGTCGGCGGAGCGCTGCTGGTTTTTATGGTACTGACCGGACGGGTTCATGTATTGACCGCTGGCGTTGCCGCGCTGATTCCATTGTTGCGTAAATTGCCGGCGCTGCTGCGCTTCATGCCGCTGATTCGGCGCATGACCGGCCAGCAAGGGCCGGAGGCTGGCGGGCAGGGCAGGGCAGAGGACTCTGCGGGGCAGTCAGCCGCCAGTTATGGGGGCATGAACCTGAATGAGGCCTGCGACACCCTGGGGGTGACGCCCGATGCAAAACGCGAGGAAATTATCGCCGCGCACCGGCGGCTGATTCAGAAACTGCACCCCGACCGGGGCGGCAACGACTACCTGGCAGCGAAAATCAACGAAGCCAAAAGCGTGTTGCTGAAACACTGCTCACCGGCTGAATAGCCGGGGTCTACATCAGGTCGACCCGAACTTCCCACGAATTAGCGCTGCTACCTTTCTGGCCAGTCTGGTAGACAATGCCGGTCTGTTGCCCGGAACGGCTCTGGCGGGTGCTGCCCAGCGACACCCATTGCCCTGGCTCAACCCGGCGCAGGGTCATCAATGCTTCGGTTTCGTAACCCGGTACGCCGCTGTCCGGGTCCTCCTCGAACGACACAATGTTCAGTTCTATGGCCCGTTCTGAAATGACCTGGGGGCTGACAATAAACCCGCTGCGGGTTTCCACCTTCTGCAAAAACGCCGCCGGGTTACGCCCGCCCCGGATAGCCACGGGCAATGCCCGTACCTGACCGGAGGTAATCTGGGCAGACTGGCCTTCCTGGACAATCAGCGACCGTTCCCGTGTCTGCCGGGTACTGGTGGTTGTGCGGGTGGCGTTCACAGTTGCATTGTTATTGTTTATGGTCACGCCACCACCGCCCTGTTTGCCCATGCCGGTATTGCGGGATCGCACGGTTACGCGCATCTGTACGGGCGCCACATCCATGGTCTGCACAAGCCGGCCAATTTCATCCAGCACGGTGGGCTCGGCCCGAACAATCATTTGCTGGCCCCGGCTGGTGATGGCGACTTCATCGCCCGGATAAAGGTCACGAATCTGCTGCGCGACGTCGGTGGCGGCTCGCTGACTTAGCTGGTATTGCCGCGCTTCCGGGGCAGCGACCAGCGGGTTGGCCATAAAGAGCAGAAGCGCGACAATCAACAACAGGTGTGGACGCATGGTTTTCTCCGCAGCAGGTCAACGACCGGATTTGCAAAAACCGGATGCACAGGTTGCAATCCCGGAATCACGGGGGTTATATTGAGACAATGAAGACGACACACGCGATCTGTCAATTGAACTTTCTGAAAGCTGTCGGTAGCAAACCGACAGCTTCGGTCGTTGCTGTGTTTTCCTGGTGGTTTGGTTATGGCTACTTTAGCCACAGCCCGGGCCGCCGTTAGGAACGTCTTGAACGACTGAGCAACGAGGAAGGCAGCCCGGCACCCAACCAGGCTGCCACCGGACTCGAAAGCCCCGACTGGTAGCCCAGCCGGGGCTTTTTTGATTCGGACACAGGGAAACAGGACCCAGAATAATGAAGATGCCGACCAACATTGCGCCATTGGCCGAACCAGATCCGCAGCAGGCGACCGTGCCCGGAACCCTTGAGACGCCTTTGCCGACGCCCGAACAGCTTCGTCGGGAATTTGTCGTGCCACCCGGACTTGAGGCCCGTATTGAAGAGCAAAGAAGTGCCGTGCGGCGAATTCTCAGAGGAGAGGATTCACGCTTGCTGATTGTGGTCGGACCCTGTTCCATTCATGACGAAGTGGCCGCGCTGGAATACGGCGCCAAACTCAGCGCGCTGGCGCAACAGGTCAGTGATCAGTTCCTGATAGTGATGCGGGCCTATCTGGAAAAGCCCCGCACCACCGTTGGCTGGAAAGGCCTGCTCTACGATCCGGACCGCACCGGGCAGGGCGATCTGAACGAAGGCCTGGTCCGCTCACGTCGGTTGCTGCTGAATCTGGCAGAGATGGGTCTGCCCCTGGCCACCGAAGCGCTCAGCCCCTTCACCATGGACTACCTGGGTGACCTGGTGAGCTGGACCGCGATTGGGGCCCGCACCACCGAATCCCAGGTGCACCGTGAAATGGCCAGTGGCCTGCCTATGCCCGTGGGCTTCAAGAACGGCACTGACGGCGGCGTGGCGGTGGCGGTGAATGCCATGAAATCAGCCGCCCACCCGCACCAGCATTTCGGCATCGGCCAGAGCGGCGCCCCGGCCATGCTGACCAGCCCGGGCAACCCGGATACACACCTGGTGTTGCGCGGCGGCCGGGGAATCACCAACTACGATGCCGGCAGCATTCGCGATGCCATGAACGCGCTGGAAGCCGGTGGCGTATGCGGATCGGTGATGGTGGATTGCAGCCACGACAATGCCTGCAAGCAGGCGGAACGCCAGATGGACATTGCCAGAGAGGTGATGGAACAGCGTCGCGCTGGCAACCACCAGATCCGTGGGCTGATGCTGGAAAGCTTTCTGGAACCGGGCCGCCAGAACGACGACGGTGACCTTCGATACGGCTGCTCGATTACCGATCCCTGCCTGGGATGGGCGCAGACGGAGGCTCTGATCCGCTCACTGTAGAGAACAGCAGTTGCCCGGCCAGCAATAGCAGAATGCCGCCCATCAGCCGGTCCAGCCAGTGGCCGAAACGGTTAAAGCCCTTCCTTATCCGAGGAAGGGTGAAGAACACGGCCACCAGGGCAAACCAGAGCCCGGTCGCCACGGCCATGTAAACGCCGTATCCCGCCTGCAGGGCGACCGGCGTGCCCGGGTTGATCACTACCGAGAACAGTGAAACAAAGAAAAGCGTGGCCTTGGGGTTAAGCGCGTTGGTCAGAAAACCCAGGCGCAGGGCCGCAAAGCCGGATTGCGCCGTTTTTGGCCCTGTCGCCACATGAACACCCCCGGCCCGAGCCCTCAGGCACTGAACCGCAATCCAGGTCAGGTAAAGTGCGCCCAATACCTTGAGAATACTGAACAGCAGTGTCGATTGCTGAATGATCAGCCCGATACCCAGCAGCGAATAACAGACGTGAAGCAGGATTCCGGAGCCAATGCCGACAGCCGTCAGCAGAGCGTTGCGCCTGCTCTGGCAAAGAGCCTGTCGCAGCATCACTGCAAAATCAGGCCCCGGGCTGGCTACTGCCAGCAGGTGAACCAGCGCCACCGTAAAAAATTCCGGCCAGTAATTCTGCATCTCTTCGCCCCGTGCTTTTCCGACGCTTTCCAGGAGTCTGACAGCATAGGTCTAAACCGGCTTTTTTTCACGAACGGGTAAAGTCTGTGGCAGGCCCTATACTGAGGTGACTTTATTCAGGAGACAGCTCAATGAACAAGCGAGAAGTGGACGTTGCGATCATAGGCGCCGGAACCGCGGGTATGGTCGCCTATCAGCGTGTACGCAAGGTGACGGACAAGGTGGTGCTGATCGAGGGCCAACACTACGGCACCACTTGTGCCCGGGTTGGCTGCATGCCCAGTAAACTGCTGATTGCTGCTGCTGAAAATGCCCACCAGATGGCAATGGGTGAGCTGTTCGGCGTATCCGCGGGAAACATCACCGTTGACGGCAAGCGGGTGATGGAGCGGGTGCGCGCTGAACGGGACCGATTTGTGGGTTCGGTCATCCAGTCGGTTGAAACATTCCCGGAAGAGCACCGACTGTTCGGCCACGCCCGGTTTGTGGATCCCAACCGCCTGATCGTCGGCGAGGACGTTGAAGTTAATGCGGCGCGAATCATCATCGCCACCGGTTCGCGCCCCAATATTCCTTCAGTGCTGAAAGAAGCCAAAGACCGGCTGGTGGTCAACGATGACATCTTTGACTGGCAGGATCTGCCCGCCTCCGTGGCGGTGTTTGGTCCGGGGATTATTGGTCTGGAGCTCGGGCAGGCCCTGAGCAGGCTGGGCGTTCGCGTGCGGATGTTTGGCAGAAGCGGGGCCATTGGACCCATCCAGGACAAAGCCATCGGCGCCTACGCATTGAGAACCTTTAACGAAGAATTTCCGCTGCACGGGGAAGCCGACGTCAGGAAAGTCGCACGGGTGGATACGGGCGTGGCGGTTACCTTCAGCGCCGGCGACAGCGGCGAAAAAACAGAAATCTTTGACTATCTGCTGGCGGCAACCGGTCGACGCCCTAACATCGATGGCCTGGACGTCCAGAATGCCGGCATCGAACTGGATGACAAAGGCACGCCGCTGTTTGACAGCTTCACCTTACGCTGCGGAGACAGCCATATATTCATCGCCGGTGATGCCAACAGCCACTTGCCTCTGTTGCACGAAGCCGCTGACGAAGGCCGCATCGCAGGGGATAACGCCGCCGCCTATCCAGAGGTGCGAACAGGGCAGCGCAGAACCCCGCTGGCCGTGGTATTCACCGACCCCCAGATTGCGACCGTGGGGTTGAGCGTTGAACAGATGGAAGAACGTTTCCCCGGATGTTTTGCGGTGGGGGAGGTGTCGTTCGAGGATCAGGGCCGCAGCCGGGTGATCGGCAAAAACCGGGGGCTGCTGAAAGTGTATGGGGAACACGGCACAGGGCTGTTTCTGGGGGCGGAAATGTTCGGCCCGGCCGCAGAGCATATCGGCCACCTGCTGGCCTGGTGCGCCCAGCAGCGGATGACCGTCAGCAACATGCTGGAGATGCCGTTCTATCACCCGGTCATTGAAGAGGGACTCAGAACGGCGCTGAAAGCACTGAACCGGAACCTGAGTATTGGCCCTGCGCCGGAAAAGGACTGCACTGACTGCGGGCCGGGCGTTTGAGCCGCCTTGCCCAGAGCTTTTCGTGGAAGAAATAGGCGACCGTATTGATGGCGGGTTCCACCATGGCGATCAGGCTGCCAATCAGGAGGTCTCCCGTCAGCAGGTAAGCGACGCTGAAGGCGACACAAAAGTGCGTGATGGCAAAGGTGATGGTTTTGATCAGTGACTGATCGCCATTGGTGCCGTGGCTGTGAACAAAGTGTTTCAACGCACTCATGACCTGCTCCGGAATAGGGCTGTGATTCACTAGTAAACGCGAAGTGAGAATCAATGTTAAATCAATTGTATTTAGAATTTTGATAGCAATGGGCTATAATTTGCACGGAAAGATATCAGAGGGATAAAACCCCGCTATCGAAGGCATTGGTGAACTGAACTTCCGGCGCATCAGTAAATAGCAATAGAGCAACGAATAACTTGCAACAGATATGAGAGAGTGACGCTATGAGCAAGAACTTCATCGGTCTGGATACAGACAAAACCCAAAATCTGGCAAATTCGCTGAACGATCTGCTGTCCAACTACCAGATCTTCTACATGAACGTCCGCGGTTATCACTGGAATATCAAGGGCGACAATTTCTTCGAACTGCATGCCAAATTCGAGGAGCTTTACGATGACCTGTTGCTGAAAATTGACGAGATCGCCGAGCGGGTGCTGACTCTGGGACATCGCCCGGCGCACGCCTACAGCACTTACATTGAAAAATCCGAAGTGCCGGAGCGCAAAGACATCTCTGACGGCAAAGATGCGGTTGGAAATATCGTTGACAGCTTCGCCAAGCTGATCGGCAAGCAGCGCGAACTGCTGCACCTGGCAGGCGATGCAGACGATGAGGGCACTGTGGCCCTGATGAGCGATTACATCTCGGAGCAGGAAAAAACCGTATGGATGTACCGCAGTTACTTAGGGCAGTAATCGGCCCCGGCGACAGCGCCGAGTAACATTATCATTTGAAGGGCGGCCATCGAGTCGCCTTTTTTGTCGATCTTAACATCACCTCTGCAGAACCGTCTGCTGATCGCCGCCTTCATAGAAATGCTGTCAATGAGTCAAAGGCTTTTCTTGAATAAGGTGCAAACTTCGGTTATGCAGCGTTCAACCGCGATCAGGCGAATTTGTCACAGCGCGATTTTCTTCAGTCGAAAGTGCTGATCGGCCATTCCGGAGACGCTCAATCTGATCTGCGCACAGGGTCTGGGGAAGTCCATTCCCGCCTCTCAATTTTCCTTTGCGGCCATTGGCGGTTCAGTAATCATCCGGCTGGCGATGAGTGTTTGAACAAATCCCAGCCCGACCCCTATCAATAGGGAGATGGAGACAACGATCAGGGTGTTCTCTAGAGACAATGAGGTCATGGCCTGCAGCGTAAAGCGCTCCGGCGTCTGCGCGATGTAAGCGAAGCAGGACGCAAAGCCATAGAAGCTGGCCGGAATAACGCTGAGAATACTGAGCTTGGACATGAGAATGATAAAGGGCGCCAGCATAGCAACGAGAATGGCGGCTGTTACAGGCAACGGCAGCGTGATGTAGCCTGCTGATACGATCAGTGCGAAGGCCCAGGCGCTGGTCACACCGAACACCAGGCACGCTGATACGGTGCCAAGAACGCTGCGACTTCCGCCTGAATGGAGGAAGCAGGCCCAACCAATGAACGCGCACCAGATAAGAAGGCCGGGAAATTGAAGAAAGGCCCAGGTGGCGATCGAGGCAACCAGGGCGCCGGAGATGGCGTAGGCATGGAGTGCTGGCATGACTGAAAACTCCTGTTCTTGTTGATTTTGGAAGCGGTTGGCAGCGCGCATCTGTGGATGCATCGTTTTGGACACGCCGTAACCTTACGATAGCCTTTGCGGATAAATTCGTCTAATATATTAAAACGCATAAATTAAGACGAAATAAGTATGGAATTACGACATCTGAGGTATGTTCTCGCGGTCGCCGAGGAGCTGCACTTCACAAAAGCGGCGGAAAAGCTCGGGATCGGCCAGCCCCCGCTCAGCCAGCAGATCAAGCAGGTTGAAGAAGAAATCGGCACGCGACTGTTCCGTCGTGAAACCCGGTCCGTCAACCTGACTGAAGCCGGGCATGCGTTTCTGCCCCACGCCCGGGCGGCCATTCACGCAGCCGAGCAGGCAAAAATTGAAGCGCGGAGGGCCGGCCGTGGTGAGCTCGGCCAGCTGCGCATCGGTTTTACCGGATCTGCATCGTTCAACCCTTTGGTCACGGGAATTATCAGCCGTTTTCGGGCGGCCAATCCGGGTATAAAACTGAATCTTGTCGAGCAGGCGACCACTCACCTGATTCGTGGCTTGAAAGAGGACATGGTCGACATCGCGTTCCTGCGTGCCACCGTTGAGGAGCAGGCGGCGTTTCGAATCGAGTCCCTGCCGGACGAGCCCATGTGTGTCGCGCTGCCTCCGGATCATCCACTCAATGGCAGGAAGTCCGTGTCCATGGCGGAGTTGGCGTCAGAGTCGTTCATTCTTTATCCGAGGGAAAACGGCAGCCTTCTCTATGACTCAATCATTGCTTCTTGCCAGAAAGCCGGGTTTAGCCCCAAGATCGTGCAGGAAGCACCCCAGATGGCTTCATCCGTGAACCTGGTGGCGACGGGTGTCGGTATTGCGTTGGTTCCGGTATCGATGAAACAGCTCCACTCCAAAGGCGTTGTTTATATGCCGCTGGTAAAGCGGGCACCGACAACGCCCCTGCAAGTGGCCTATAAGATTTCCAACCGGGTGCCAATGATCGCGCGTAAGTTCATGGAGCAAGTGGCGAACTACCTGGCTGAGCAGGCAGCGGCTTCCCGGAATGACTAACGCCGGTGGCCTGTTTCCATTGTGTTGAGAATGGCGCGGGCGCGAAGGACAATGGGCCGGTCGACCATCTCTCCGTCGAGTTTGACCGCAGCTCCGCCTGAGCGCGCATCTGCCTCAACAATGCGCCTGGCCCAGTCCAGCTCTTCCTCTGTGGCTCGGAAACAGGCGTTGGTGATATCGACCTGTCGCGGATGAATGCAAAGCTTGCCGGAAAATCCCAGGCGCCTGGCACGCTCCGTCTCCAGACGCACTTTTGCGGCGTCGTCGATCGCACTGCAGACGCTATCCACGGGTCCGTTCAGACCGGCGATGCGGCTGGCTAGGACGATGCGCGACCGGAAGTACAGCAACTCCTCCTCAAGACAGTTCATTCCCATATCTGCCTGTAGATCGAAGCTGCCGAAGGTCAGAGCCTTTACGCCCCGGCAGCCTGCAATTGCATCTATGTTATGCAGCCCGGCGGCGCTCTCAATTAACGGAAACACCGGCAAAGCTGTCGCGCACCGTACTTCGGCAATCTGTTCAGGGTATTCCGCTTTCGGCAGGATCACACCGGTCAGACGTTTGTGAGTGAGAACGCTCAGATCGCTCCTGAAATGAGGCGAGTCAGAGCCATTGATTCTGACCATCAGCGGTGGGCCGTCATCCGCAAGCTGATTGAAGAGGCCGCGCGCTACCGCTTTCTCGGCCTCTGGCACGGCGTCTTCCAGGTCAATGATAGTGACGCTAGCGCGGGACCGGCTAGCCTTGGCCACGATCTCCGGACGGTTACCGGGTGCAAACAGAAGTGAATGCAGTAACGGTGGAACGACTTTCATGGTCTCAAGGCTCCATGCTCAGATCGCGTGTTCATCGCGCATCCCCTGAATGTACTGTTCGAAGCCGAATTCCCTGAGAATCGCATCGGTGTTCTCGCCGATGTCCGGTATCCGGTCCAGTCGCGGCGCAATGTCACTGGGCAAGCCCGGGGGCAGGAGCGTGTCAATCGTGCCGACCGGGCTTGCGACTTTGACCAGTCGGTTGCGCGCCAGAAGCTGCGGATGAGACCAGACCTCGTTCATGGTATTCACTCTGGCGTTGGCGATTCCGGCGCGGTCGAGCCGCTCGACGACCTGGGCGGAATTCAGTTCGGCGAAGGCATTGATCACCAGTGCCCGCACCTCCTGCCGTACCCGCGCACGCTTGGCGTTGGTGTCATAGCGCGAATCATGTGCGAGTTCCGGGCGCTGCAGAACCACTTCGCAAAAGCTCGCCCACTCCCGGTCATTCTGCAGGCCCAGCATCACCGTTTTTCCGTCGCCTGCAGGAAAAGGGCCATAAGGATAGATGGTGGCGTGCGCCGCCCCGGTTCTCGGCGGCGGCGTGGCGCCCTTGTAGGAATAGAACAGGGGATAGCTCATCCATTCGGTCATGGATTCCAGCAGTGAAACCTCCACACGGCTGCCTACTCCGGTTTTCTGGCGCTGCATGAGGGCTGCCAGGACATTGCTGTAGGCATACATACCTGCTGAAATATCGGCTATCGAGCAACCCGCCTTGGCTGGTTCATCGGGCGTCCCGGTAATCGAGAGAAAACCGGACTCGCTCTGGATCATCAGGTCGTAGGCTTTCTTGTCACGGTAAGGCCCGGAATCACCGTAGCCGGAAATATCGCAGACAATAAGCTTTGGGTAGCGTTCGTGCAGTGTCTCAAAAGATAGGCCAAGACGCGCGGTAGCGCCGGGCGCCAGATTCTGGACGAACACATCCGCCTCTTCGAGCAGGCCTGCCAGAATTTCTGCCGAGTGTGGATGTTTGACGTCGAGCGTCAGGCTTTCTTTTGAGCGATTGACCCAGGCAAAATGCGATGCCATGCCATCGACTCTTTCGTCATAGTAGCGGGCAAAATCACCGACGCCCGGGCGCTCGATCTTGATCACTCTGGCTCCCAGATCCGCAAGCTGACGGGTACAGAACGGAGCGGCGATGGCGTGCTCCAGCGACACAACAGTGATCCCATCTAGTGGGCGAACATGTTCAGTCATTGTCGATTCAGGTCCCTGCTGTTAATCATAAGTTCGCAGCCTTTCGAATCAGACGCTGCGCCCGCCATCCACCGGCATTTCCAGGCCCGTTATAAAGTCCGCTTCATCCGAAGCTAGAAATAACGCCGCATTCGCCACATCACGACCCTCGGCCAGACGACCCAGAGGAATGGTCGCAAGGAAGCGGGCCCGGTTTTCAGGCGTGTCCGGCGCGCCCATGAAGGCTTCAAGTAGACCGGTGACGCCCAGCACCGGGCAGATCGCATTGACGCGAATGTTGTCCGGTCCCAGCTCGGCGGCCATGGATTTGGAAAGAACGTTAACCGCGCCTTTTGAGGCGTTATACCAGGTCAGCCCCGGACGCGGACGGATTCCGGCGACGGAGCCGACGTTGAGAATCACCCCGGAGCGACGGCGGCGCATAATCGGGATCACGGCTTTCGACATGTGGAATATTGCCTTTACATTCACATTGAAAATCCAGTCGAAGGTGTCTTCATCGACGTCCAGCATCGGGCCGTTTTTGTGGGTGATCCCGGCGTTATTGACGATGATATCCGGGTCACCGAAAAGCGTGCAGGTCTGCGAGACCAGCTCCGACACCTCGGTGGCGGAGCTGACATCGCATTTGAGCCCCATCGCGAGGTCGCCGAGTTCGCTGGCAAGATCCCTTGCGGCTGATTCGTTGATGTCGGCGATCACGACCCTGGCGCCCTCGGTAACAAAGGTGCGGGCAATCTCTGCGCCGAAGCCTGAGGCCGCGCCCGTCACAATGGCGATCTTGTTCTGTAGCCTCATGATCTATTCTCCATAAAAATGCACGATTGTTTTGGTGGTAGTCAGCTCTTCCAGTGCCAGCAGGCCTTTTTCCCGTCCATGGCCGCTGCCTTTGGTGCCGCCAAAGGGCAATTCGACGCCGCCCCCTGCGCCATATGCATTGATAAATACCTGTCCGGCATTCAGCCTGGCGGCAACCCTTTGCTGACAACCGCCGTTCTCCGACCAGATGGCCGCGAGTAAGCCATAGGGCGTGTCGTTGGCGGCAGCAATGGCGTCTGCCTCATCAGTGAACGGGATCACGGACAGAACCGGTCCAAACACTTCCTGCCGGGCGATGGCAGAATCTCTTGGCACCGGACCAAACATCACGGGTCGGACGAAGTACCCGGACCCGGGGACGCCGTCTGCAATTGAGCCTTCTGCAATCACGGGAATGCCTTCGCTCCGGGCGGCTTCAACCAGTCGGGTCACCCTGGCGGCTTGTTTGGCGCTCATGACCGGACCACAGTCGAGATCCATCGCCGATGTGCCTGCCTGGGTCCGTGAGAACAGTTCCGCGACTCGGCCGACCACCCGGTCGTAGCAGCTTTCCTGCACCAGCAGGCGGCTGCCGGCGGTACAGGTCTGTCCCGCGTTCTGGAGTATTGATTTAACGATGGTGGTCGCTGCACGCTCAATGTTCGCGTCGTCGAAGACGATGTGGGGCGACTTGCCCCCCAGCTCAAGGACGCATTTAACGGGTTTTCGGGCGGCTGCCTGCTGAATCCGTGTGCCTACCTCGTTGGAACCGGTGAAGCTGATGAAATCGATGCCCTGATGTTCTGCCAGGGCTTTACCTGCCTCATCCCCATAGCCGGTGACAATGTTGAGTGCGCCCGGGGGTAGCCCTTCTTCCTGCATGATTCGGGCAATACGCAGCACTGACAGACAGGCATCCTCTGCTGGTTTGAGTACGGCCGCGTTACCCGTTGCCAGAGCCGGAATCACCGTGCGGCCGAACATCTGTGCCGGATAGTTCCACGGAATGATGTGGGCAGTGACCCCTAGAGGTTCCCGAACCAGGTTGACCATGAACGATGGCTGGAAGGGAATCACCTCGCCGTGCAGCTTGTCGGCGGCTGTTCCGTAAAACTCGAAATAACGGGCCAACACGCGAATATCGTTGAACGCCGTAGTGTAGGCCTTGCCGGTATCCCGGGCTTCAATCTGTGCAAGGGCGTCGTGTTCTTCCAGAATCCGTTCCCCGATCCGGCAGAGCAGTCGACCACGATCGGTGGCGGTGTAATGACCCCAGTCGGAGGCAAGCGCACGGCGCGCTGCCCGCACGGCGAGATCGACCTCGGCAAAACCGCCTCTGGGAATGCTGTCGAATACCTGACCGTCATCGGGGCTGATGACTGGTATGCACTCGCCATCAGAGGCCTGACGCCATTCGCCGTTAATCAATAGATGTTGTGTCATGCAATAACCTGCCGAATATCGTCTGGACAGGCCCCGGTCTCGCGAGGCCTGTCCCCATCGTGGTTGCCGGGAGGCAGTCGCTGCCTCCCACTGTGAGTATCCGGCCAGGTCAGATTGAGGCTGCCATCATGTCCGCACATCTCCATCCAATCATGATTGACGGGGCGTTGGTGTTCCCGGTTGTAATGTTCGGCATGACCGAGGCGTCCGCGATACGCAGCCCGTTTATGCCGTACACTCGCAGCGTCGGGTCCACCACGGACATGGCGTCAATACCCATCTTGCAGGTGGAGGTCGGATGGAAGAAGGTGTGCGCTGATTTGGCGACGAACTCGCGCCACTCACTGGAACCGGGTCTGACATTCTCTCCCGGCAGCCACTCTCTGGCACGGACCTTGTCAAACGGTTTCTGCAGCGCGGTTTCGCGGGCCAGTTGAGTGGCGAGCGAGAAAACGCGTTGGTCGTATTCGGTGGAAAGGTAATTCGGGTCAATGATAGGAGCATCTTCAAACCGGTTAGAGCTGAGCTTGATAGTGCCTCGACTGGTTGGCCGTGCCAGGCCCGACAGAATACTCCAGCCGTTCTTCAAGCCATGCATCGGTAAGGCCGGGGTGGAAAAGGGGATACTGAGATAGAGCGTCATCATGTCGGGCGCGGGCAGGCGGGCGTCGGACTTGGCCCAATGATATACCTCGGAGTGGTTGTAGTTGGATTCCTGGACCGGTTCTGGTGATTCGTAGTTGGGCCCGCCGCCCAGGACGTGGTCCTGAAGGTTCTGACCAACGCCTGCCAGGTTGACCTGTGTCTTGATACCAACGGATTTTAAGTCTTCTTCACGGCCGATTCCGGACAGCATCAGAATGCGTGGAGTGTCCAGCGCACCGGCGGAAAGCACAACCTCACGGTCGGCGCGCACGGTCTGAGGTTTTCCCGCATGCAGGTATTCGACGCCAACGCAGTTGTTATTTTCCATGACAAGACGGGTGACAGGCGCATCGGTGAGAACAGTCAAGTTGTCTCTTTCCATCGCCGGTTTCAGGAAGGCAACGCTGGTGGACTGCCGACGCTGATCGCGGATAGTAAAATTGACCCAGGCTGGGCCTTCCATCTGTTCGCCATTCTGATCATCGGTAGGCTGATAACCAAGGTTCTTGCAGGCCTCGATGTACATGTCACCGCCCGGGTGCCGCAAGCCCGGCTGCGGGCGCGAGACATGCAGTGGTCCGTCTGCGCCGCGGAACTTGCTTGCGCCTCCCTCGTAGTTCTCCAGGGCCTTATAATCATTAAGTACGCTTTCATAATCCCAGCCGGTACAGCCGTTGTAGGCCCAACTGTCAAAGTCGCTGCGGTGACCACGGGCGTAGATCATGGCGTTTATGGAGCTGGTGCCTCCGAAGCAATTGCCCCGGGGCCAGCTATGGGTGCGTCCTGCAGTATGTTCCTGCGCAACCGTGTCGTACCACTTAGTGGCTCGTGTTGCCAGGGCAGCCCCCCACTGTCGCGGATCATGGATCTCCGGGACTTTGTCGTTGCCGCCGGCCTCAAGGACAAGAATACGGGCGTCGGTGGTAGTGGCAAGCCTATAGGCAAGGGCCGCGCCGGCTGAACCTGAACCGACTATAATAAAGTCGTAACCGGTTGCTTTGAAATCGGTTTCCTTCGTGGAGCGGGCGAAAGCCTGGCTGCTGTACAGCGTCGCCATAGAGCCAGCGACCGATGCACTGACACCCAGCGCCAGGGCACTTTTCAGAAAGCTTCGCCGATTGATATGGCCGCTGCGATATCTGTCGACAGCCAGGTTCAAGGAGGCTTTATCAAACATCATGGTGATCTCCGTTTATTGTTGTTCAGTCGGACCCGGGCAGGCCTAATATCCGCGAGGAATGTCCCGTGCCTTATTTGTGGAACATATAGGCCTTGGTGTTGGTGAACTCTGCAAGACCCTCACGACCGTTTTCGACGCCCATGCCGGAGAGCTTGTGGCCGCCAAATGGGATGTCGATTCCATGGATATGAATTTCATTGACCCAGACGGTGCCTGTCTCGAGTCGTTTGGCTACCGAAATCGCCTGATCCCGATCGCCGCCCCAGACTGATCCAGCAAGGCCAAAAGAAGTGGCGTTGGCGCGTTCAACCACATCGTCAATATTGTCAAAGGCGATGATCGGCAGAATCGGACCGAAGGGTTCTTCCTGTACGATGCGGCTGTCTTCCGGTGGGTTATCTACGATGGTGACCGGAACGAAGTTACCGGCAAGAGACTCGTCAATCGTGCCGCCAAGACGGATGTTGTAGCCCCTCTCCCTAGTATCGGCGAAGAGATCCAGCAGCTTGTTGTACTGCATTTTATTCTGTATGGGACCAAGGTCGGTGGACGGGTCCATGCCATCGCCAACTCTCATCTCTTTAGCGAAATCCACAAAGGCATCGACAAATTCTTTGTGGATGCTCGAATGCACGTAAAGTCGTTTGATGGCGATGCACCACTGGCCAGAGTTTCCAAAAGCGGCCCAGAAAAGATCGGGCAGGGCCTGGCGCCAGTCACAATCTGCGAGAACAATGGCAGGGTCATTGCCGCCCATCTCTAGCGTCAGGCGCTTGATGTTGCTGGCGGAGCTGGCCATGACTTTCTTGCCAGTGGCTGTCGAGCCGGTGAAGCTGATCTTGGCAATATCCGGGTGCCCGGTCATGATCTGTCCCAGCTCGTTGCCGCCGGAGACGATATTAAGAACACCGGGGGGGAAAACCTTCTGCGCCAGTTCACCGAAGAAAAGCGTGGTAAGCGGGGTGTAGGGGGATGGTTTCATAACCATTGTGTTACCGGTGACCAGGCAGGGTGCGATTTTCCAGAGGCCGAGGAGAACCGGGAAGTTCCAAGGCGTGATCGCCCCCACTACGCCCAGAGGGGTGTGGTGAACCTCAACAGTGTGCTCCTCGGTATCTTCAATGGTCTCAACCGGCAACTGACGCTTGCCCACCTCGCGCACCCAGTAGATTGCGGCGTCCACTTCGCCAATGCCCATACTGTGACGGGGCTTGCCCTGCTCAAGCGTCAGCAGGGTCGCAAGTGCCTCCTTGTTTTCCTCAAGCAGATCGGCGTAGCGCTGAACATAATCAGACCGCTCCTCCCAACTTAGTGCCGACCATGCCTTGAACGCGCGCCCGGCTGCCGCAATGGCCTGCTCAAGCTGATCCGGAGTGGCATCCGGTGCTTTTGCGATGACATGGTTGCTTGCGGGATTGAATACGTCGAAGGTGTTTTCGGCGTCCACAAGCTCGCCGTTGATGGATAAGTGATAGTTATGGGCCAGCATGCGGGATGCGAGCTCTGAATTGTCCAGCTTGATATTCATGACGTTCCTCCTCTTGTTGTTGATTCCATCCTAGGCCCGTTAATTTAATCCGTACAATATATTGAAATGTATAAACTAAGATTTAAAAAATATAAATAAAAACGCACTATTTCTTCAGATTGCGATACCCTTCGATGCGCTGATTGCAAGGCCGGCAGCAAGCCAGAGTCAATCAGTGCAACGATCTGCCCTACTTTGGAAGAAGTTTTCAAAAGCTTGTTTGAGCCCGGATTTTGCTGCTTGGCCTGTTGGCTGACTACCGGCTGAGCAGTCAAAATCTTCGCTGTGCACAATGTCAAAATTGTTAGGTTAGCCGTTTTTCTGATTTTGACCCTTCTGGAGTTCGGCAAACGATCTTCTATTAAAGCTGTGTAAGATGGTCCCGATGACGAAAATGGCACCCGGGGAGCTATAGAATGACAGTGCGGCTTTTACGGAACGGGAACTGAATCTTTGAATCGGGATAGGCTCGAAAAATACCAGGTAGTTATTTATCTGGGGGCTATTGCCTGCGGCCTGGGTCTCGGGGCGCGATTTACGGAGTCCGTACAACTCCTGGAACTGGCGCTCTGGCCGTTGCTCGCTCTACTTCTGTACACCACCTTTACCCAGGTTCCGTTGTCACACCTGCGGCAGGCGTTTGCCAACGCGCGCTTTATGTGGGCTGCGGTGGTCGGTAATTTTGTAGTTTTTCCGCTGATTGTGTGGGGACTGATGGCCGTTGGCCCGGACCAGCCGGCGGTCAAATTGGGCATAGCGCTGGTATTGCTGGTTCCCTGCACCGACTGGTTTATCACCTTCACGCATCTGGGCGGTGGTGAAACCAGAAGCGCCATTGCGTTCTCACCTGTTAGCCTGTTGCTTCAGTTAGTGCTGCTACCGGTTTATCTATGGCTGTTTCTGGGTTCGGATGTAACCATCGGCCTTTTGCGGCAGGAGCTTGTTCTGGCGTTCCTGGGGTTGATTGTTGTGCCGCTGGCGGGTGCTTTCATCACCCAGCGGTGGGTTGCAGCGCGGAAAGGGAGGAACCGTCTGCTCGATACGTTGGGCTGGTTGCCGGTGCCGTTACTGGCGGCGGTTGTGTTTTCCATCGCAGCCGCACAGGTCAATGTGGTGGTTGGGTCCCTCGCGATACTGCCGGGACTGTTGCTGATATTCGCCGCTTTTCTTGTGATCGCCGGTCTGTTGTCGGTGGTGCTTTCCAGGTTGTTCACATTGCCGGCCGGGCAGGGTCGGGTTCTGGCGTTCAGCCTGGGCAGCCGGAATTCTTTCGTGGTGCTTCCACTGGCGCTTTCCATGCCGCCGTCGTTTGAGCTGACGGTGGTCGTTGTGGTGTTTCAGTCGCTGGTTGAGCTGTTCGGCATGGCCATTTTCTTATGGTGGGTTCCGGCAAAGCTGCACCGTTCGGCGGCGTAAGTGGTGCCCCGGTCAGGCTCCTACCGGCCGTATCTGGTCATCGAATACATCCACAATGGTTTCGCACAGCCATTTGTGGCCGGATTCCTTTTCCGAGCTCGGGTCCCAGCAAAGGTCAAAAGAGAACACCACGTCTTCAAGGGGAAGCGGGGCGGATTTCAGATTCTTGAGACGTGGGTCCAGGGATAGCAGGTGCTTGGGCGCAATAGCAATCAGGTCGGTGGTCATCAGCACATCGGGTATCGGGTCCCAGCTGGATACGATCAGCGCGGAGTGCCGTTCAAGCCCGCGATGGGCCAGTGAATCATCTATCACGGTGGTGCCGGTAGATGCCTGCGACAGTTTCACGTGGGGCAGGCTGGCGTAGAGTTCGGCCGTCATGGGTTCGGATGCGCTGGGATGGTCGGGCCGCATTAGCACCACAATGTCATCGGCCATCAGGCGTTTACTGCGCACGGCCTTGGGTTTCAGACGGCCGGGCGTTAATCGGATCTGGGCATCCACCCGGTCCCAGGGGCTTTCGGTGGATACGGAAAACGGCAGGATGTCGATGGTGATACCGGGTGCCTCGTTCCGGATTCTGCGGGAGAAACTCGGCAGGAAAAACCCGGACACATAGCCCGCCACCTGCATGCTGAAAACCCTTCTGGACTCGGCCGGTACAAACTGCTGCTGCGCGCTGATAGCACCGGACAGTTGCGATAATCCGTCTTCCACCTGAACAATGATTTCCCTGGTCCGGTCGGTGGGTTCCAGCCCTTTGGCGGTTCTGTAGAATAGCTGATCGTTCAGCATGGTGCGCAGACGCCCCAGGGCGTGGCTGACAGCGGACGGGGATAGCCCGAGTTCGTTGGCCGCTTTGGAAATCGAGCGGTGTTCCATGATGTTGGTGAAAATCACCAGCAGATTCAGGTCAAAATCTCTCAGGTTTACCATGGTTGGTGGCTCTCGCAGCGCGCTTTCTGTTTTTATGCTGCGAGTATAGCGGAATGCCTTTGACTCAGCCGAAGGTTTCCGGCAGCCAGAGTGTGACGGCCGGCACATAGGCCACCAGCGCAACAACCATGAGAAGCACCACCATGAATGGCCAGATATGGCGCGCAACGGTTTCCACGCGCAGGCCGCTGATGCTGGAGGCGACAAAAATCGAGTAGCCGACCGGCGGAGTGACCATGCCCACCGCAAAGTTGATGACCACCATGGCGCCCAGTTGAATCGGGTCCAGACCAATCTGCTGGCCCAGCCCGATCAGCACGCCGCTGAGGATCACCATGGCGGAAATATTGTCCATGACCGCGCCCAGCAGAAGCAGCATCACGTTGATGATCAACAGCAGGATGATGGGGTTGTCAGTCAGCGTAAGCAACGCTTCTGTCAGCTTGGCCGGGATCTGCTCGCTGGCCATTACCCAGGAGAAGCCATAGGCAACGGCGACAATGAACATGATTACACCGGTGGTTTTCATCGAGCTGATCAGGATAGTGGGTATCTGTTTCCAGGTCAGATCGCGATAGAAAAACAGCCCGATTACAGCGCTGTAGAGCGCGCCGACCATGGCTGCTTCCGTGGGTGTGAACATGCCGCTGTAGATGCCGCCCAGTATGACGACGGGCGCCAGTAAGGCCCAGATGCCGTCTTTCAGTGCGGACAGGATTTCCCTGCCCGTGGCGCGGTTTTCTTTCGGGACCTTGTAATGACGGGCATAAAGCACACTTACGATGCAGAAGCCGGTGGCGGCGATCAAACCCGGAACAATGCCCGCCAGGAACAGCTTGGCGATTGACTCTTCTGCAAGCACGCCCCAGATGACCATCGGGATGGACGGGGGAATCATCTGCCCCAGAGGCCCGACCGCCGTGGCCAGGGCTGCGGCGTACCCCCGCTGATAGCCGCGGCTGTCGAGTTCATCAATCATGATGGAACCCACCGCGGCGGTTGTCGCGGGGGCAGAACCGGAAATCGCGCCGAAGAAAGTGCCTGCGGCGACGGTGGACATGGACAGACCACCGGTCAGGTGCCCGAAAAACTTCTCGGCAACCCGCACCAGGCGCCGGGACAGGCCGCCGGCGCTCATCACCTCGCCGGCCAGAATGAAGCCGGGAATGGCCAGCAGGCTGGTGACGTTACTGCCGGCGATAAACTGTTGGGGCAGAATCATCGGGTTGATATCGGCCATCCAGATACCGATCGCCGCAAGGGTTCCGATGGTAAATGCGATGGGGACGCCCAGTGCCAGCAGCACAATGAGTCCAACCATCATGACCAGGCCGATGTCACCCATCAGTTTGCTCCGCTGGCTTTGTGGATCGGCGCTGGCCGGATCAGCAGAATGAGTGCATGAATGCTGATCAGCAGGCCTGCAGCGGGTACCGCTGCATTTTTAAGCCAGACCGGATAGCGCACAGCAGGTGACACCTGACCCACCGTGAACTCCGCAAAATTCCACCCGGTCCACAGCATGAGAAGACCGAACCCGACAATAAGCAGCATAATGGCGCGCTCAAGGATTTCCGAGAACAGTGATGGCAGGGCGTCGATCAGAAGGGTGACCCGCACATGTCCGCCTTCCCGAACCAGCGAGCTGGCAAAGAGGAAGACGGTCCAGGTGAAGGCCAGCGCTGCGATTTCGTCGCTCCACACCAGGGCGTCGTCAAGGACATACCGGTAGAAGACGCCAAGCAGGAGGCTGACAACCATGACCAGGGCAGTCAGGGCCCCGGCTAACTGAGATCCATAAGCCAGACCGCGTCCCAATTTATCGAGATAATCGTACATCTGGTCTGTTCCTGCCCTGAAAGTCGTTGCCGGTTATCCGCTTTTATTCGCTGACCTGCTCAAGGGCGGTGTCGAGGATGTCCGCACCGATTTTGCTGCGGTATTCATCGTAAACATCGGCCACTTTGACCCGGAAGGCTTCAACGTCGTCCACCTCGTTAACCTCCATGCCCGCAGAGCGGATCTGGTCGAGAACCCCGTCGTTATTGGCGGCGACGGTTTCGCGCTGGCGCTCAATGGCACGGGCCGCCGCCTGGCGCACCATCGCCTGCTGGTCTGTTGAAAGCTTGTTGAAGGTCTGCTTCGACATCAGCAGAGCCAGGGCGTTGTAGGTGTGACTGGTCAGGGAGAGGTAATCCGTCACTTCCGGATATTTGTTGGCAAAGATTACCGGCAGTGGGATTTCAAGGCCGTCCACCGTGCCCTGCTGAACCGCTGTGAACACGTCACTCCAGGCCATGGGCACCGGGTTTGCGCCGATGGCGCGGAAGCTGGCAATAAACAGGTCACTGGGCTGGACCCGAAGCTTCATGCCACTGAAGTCTTCCGGCGTGCGAACCGGGCGGGTGTTGTTGATGGCGTGGCGGAAACCTGCCTCGGGGAAGCCAAGCCCGACGATGCCCTTGGAGTCCAGTTTGGCGAGGAGCGTCTGGCCAACGTTGCCGTCAAGTACCCTGTGGGCCTGGGCGTTGTTGGCGTAGAGGAAGGGCAGGTCGTTGAGCTGGAAGGAGGGTTCCAGTGTGCCTACCTGCGTGCCGGTAATGACGCCCGCGTCCATGGTGCCAAACTGCATGGCCTGGAGCATGGCGGTATCGTCGCCCAACTGATGATTGGGGAAGAACTGCACGTCAAATTCTCCGGGCGCTGCGGATTCCAGCTCCTCGGCAAAGTAATGGGCCGCAATTGCGTAAGGATCCACTTTACTGTCGGCGGTGGTCCATCCCAGTTTGATGGTGGTTTGCGCATGGCTGATGCCAGCAGCGCCGATCAGCACTGCAGCGGTTATGCCGGCAAGTAAACGGGCGTTCAGGAAGTATTGGATAGACATGAGTTTTCCCTTGTTTTTGTTGCTCTTGGTCTGATTTCTGGTTTTCAAAAAGCTCTGATTTTAAAACGTCGGTGACTTTTCATCCGATTTGCATCGGTGAAATGAATATAGGGTAAGTAAAAAATAAGCGCAAACTTAATATTTTGCAGTATAAGATGCAGCAAATTCACGGTAAGTATTATGAATTTAATTCATTATTAAATGCATGAGACTGAAAATACAAAAACACTTTTAATCCAATTCGGCAGGGGCTATATTCGTGGGCACAAGGACACCGCGATAACCACGCCTATAAAGGGTTTAAATATGAAGAACGAAGTATCATGTAAAATTAAATATTTAAATGATGATTTCGTATGGCCTGATAATAAAAGGTTGGCGGTTATATTCAATATTGCTTATGAAATGTGGACGCCCGGGTCATCTTCCAGCGTTAATCCCATGGGCAATGTTCTTTCAGGTGATATTAATGATCCCAATGCAGACAGTTATGGCCGATATAACGCCAATGTCGGTTGCAAAAGATTATTCAATATTGCGGAGAATTATGGGGTGGCCGCAAGTGCATTCACATCCGGACGTGTTGCCGAACATCATCACGAGGAACTTAAACAGCGATCCGGGTTCGGACATGAAATCATTGGTCATGGTTATGGGCAGAATCTACTGTTTCCCTATTTGAGTGACCGGGAAAAAGAGGACAATATCGCCAGATCCACCCAGCTGATTGAATCCGCGACCGGGAAAAGACCCTTTGGCTGGGTCAGCCCGCGAATCACATCGGATCTGGACGTCCAGCACAGGTTTGCCCAGCATGGCTATAAATGGCATGGCGACGCCCTGGATCAGGATCTACCTTATCTGCAGACCTTCGCTGACAGCGAAATAATGGCGATTCCATTCACCATCGATTTCAATGACCTTCCCCACGCCATGCGGTTTGGCAGGACGCCTGAGCAATTCGTGCAAATGTTCACGAAAACACTCGATAATCTACTGGCCAGTAACCGGGAAACGCTGATTCTGGATGTGATCGTTCACGGTCATTGTTATGGCAGACCCGCCGGGGCGTGGGCGTTCGAGGAAATGGTCAAACGCTGCGCCGGGGAAAAAGAACTGTGGTTGACCACCCGGGGCGAGATTCACGATTACGCCCGTCCGTTTTTTACCGCTTAACCGTAGTAGCCAAAAGCCCGGGCGACGGATCAGTTCTGCATAGGAATGTCGTCTTTCCAGCGGAAGCCTACGCCCCCGGCCTGCCAGACGCCGTCCTGATTCAGTGGGTGGGGCCTGGAAATCTGGATGTACTGCGGTAAACCGAAGTGCGGTTCAAGATTTCTGGGTGACTTGATGGTGACCCGGTCCATGATTCGCAGCCCCTGCTGGTCGGCCGGCAGGTGAGCCTCGGGGGATGCCCGGTGCGCCAGTGCCCAGTTATCGATGTACAGCAGGTCGCCTGTGTCATACTGATAGCGAATCCCGTATCCCAGTTCGAAGGACGCGTTCATCAAATCGTTATAATCGTTGAACAGCTGCTTCATTTCGTCCTCGTTGAGTAGACGCAGCTGATCGGTGTTGGCAGGCGCTTTCTGAAGCTCATCAATAGCCAGATCGTTGTCCGATAGCCTTTCGATCACGCCGCCGGTCATTCCCAGATGCAGCCAGACGCTTTTAAGCCCGGAAATGGGGTGGGTATGCACCACCGGATGGGTCACGCCCGTGGCAGAATTGACCGAGACCAGACGCTCCCAAAAGGCCTGCTTTTCCTTCGGAAGCACATCAAAAGCAGCGCCCTGGTGGGCAAAATGAGTACCACCGCCATTTTCCGGTGCCCGCGCCATGTAATAGGCGGAGTGGGAAAAGGTGGCCGCCTCGAAACTGCCGTCGTTGTGCCACTGCGGGCCAACGCCCAGAATGCCATGACGGTTGTCATTGGAGCAGCGGAAAATGTCGCGGTTCATGCCCGGTGTGGCCGGGTGAACGCCGTGGGTAGAGTGGATTTCTCCGGCACCCCACCATTTGCTGGCGTTGACCAGTTCCTCTGCCGAAAGGTCCTTCTGGTGTTTGAACACAATGAACCCACGATTGGCCATCTCTGCTTCAAGGGCACTGATGACGGGCTCTGGAAGCCTGGTGCGAACGTCGGCGCCGTAGATTTCAACGCCAAGGGGTTCCAGCTGTTTGACAGTCAGCCCATGCTGTTCAATGAGCGAAACGCGCTCTGGATCAAGTGAGGGGATGGCGGGCTGTATATCGCGGAATTTTTCTGCGGCTGTTCCCATAGTGTCGGTTTACCTCAATGGGTGATTTGTAACCAGCTTAACGCAGTGTGTTGCAGTGACAAGTGCCGGAAATCACGGATGACGGGCGATTTCCGTTACAGGTTCTTGTTTTCCGGGTTCTGTTCCTCCTCCGCGACGCGTTTGTTGTCCCGGGCGGTAAACCCCCAGCCAACGGCCGTCAGCAGAATCAATCCGGTAATGATTGGTGACACCTCGCCGAATGTGGCCACCGCGCCAATAACAGACGCCACGGCAGCAGCGGCGGACAGTTTCCAGGAATAACCGCTGGTGCCGGACTGCCCTTTAGGTACTTCTGGCATAGGAAAACCCTCTTGAACTGGCGCATACACTAGCACAAAAGGGCTGGTTTGCCCGCTTGGAGCGGGCTTAATAGAGGTAGGCGGGGCCTCCATGCCCCAGTGAAAGACATTGAGTCAGTCGCTCACAACGGTAACCGGGCCTGTTGCATGTCTCATGACTTTTTCGCTGACGCTACCCAGAGTAAGGCTGCGGATCAGCGAATGGCCGCGTCTGCCAAGAACCATGTGAGTGCCCGGGTGGTCCTCGAGATAATCGGTGATTTCGTGGGCCGGGTCGCCTCGTAACACAAGGTGTTCGCTCGGTTCGACTTTGCCATCAAGTGCTTTCTGCGCGGCATCGAACACTTTTTGGCCGTAGTCTTTCTGTTCCTGTTCCAGATCAGCCGGCCACACGCCGCTTATAACCAGCCTTTCCGCCCTGGAGCCCGGGAAAACTGTCAGTAGTTTGAGCGGTTGCCCAAGAGCTTTAGATAACTCGGCTGCGGTCTTCGCAGCGTTCAGTGAATGCTCTGAACCATCACATGCGACAACGATGCTGGGAGTATGTTTAGACATATTTTATCTCCTTCTTTAAAGAATACACAATAACCCTAGCATAAATGTGGTTATTTGGTAGCCCTGTTTGAGTATTTCTGTCCGTGTTCCGTGAGGCACTAAAAGCGATGGCGTGACAATGATGGCCTCAGAAAGGCCATCATTGCAGATCAAGCGGGTCCAGCCGGAAGAATTCACAGAGCGTCTGGTAAACCTCTGGCTGCTCCGCCTTGAGGTGACGGGGCTGCTGGAAAAAGGCTTCTGTCAGAACGGCAAAAAATTCCGCCGGCTCGGTTGCCCCATAGGGGTCAAGCCAGGGTTTCTGATGGTGCTGCAGAGTGTGGCGCAGGTGCGCGTAGGCCCGGGTCATGGTCTGTTGCCAGTGCTTTGCCTGCTCGCCGCTGAGGGGCGGGGCACCGTCGGCGCTGCCGTCCAGGTAGTCCAGCTGATGGGCAAATTCATGAAGAATCACGTTATGGTGCCCATCCGGTTTAACGGCGCCTGCCTCGCATTCGGCCCAGGCCAGCACAACCTGGCCCTGGCTGGAGGCTTCGCCCGCGCGAATCTCGCTGCTCTCGCTGACCACAAAGCCGTCACTCTCCATGGCACGGACGTGATAGGCGTCCGGATAGACCAGAATGCTGCTGATCCCGTCGAAATCAGAAAAGCTGCGGGCAACGATGAGCAAGCAGGCGTGGCCGGCGATGGTGACCCTGACGGTGTCGTCCACCTCGAATCCGTCGCAGCCGTAGAATGTTTTTTCCGCCAGGAACAGGTGCACATGCCGCTCCAGCTGTTGCCGGAGCTGCGGTGGAAGTGAGCGATAAAAAGGAACGTTTGATTGCAGCAACCGCTGCCAATGCGGTGGGAAAGGTCGCTGCAGCCGCATGTCTCTCAGCCAGCTACGGTAGAAAAACAGGTAGAACACCGAAAAGCCGATTACAGCCAGCATGCAAAGGGTGTAAAGCAGCATTATCCGGGCTCCGGAGCGGTGATCTGGCTACCCGTTGTGGGATCGACTGGCAGTCGCCTTTGACGCCTTGTCTGCCCGCCAGGGTTTGCCATCGCAGGTGGCATAGTTGCTGCAGTCCGGAAGGCAGCCCCTGCAGGGCAGGCGCTTGGCGGTCTCTGGGGTGGCATTGGGCTTAGGCTGTACCATTGGATACCTGTTAGTCTGAGCTGAGTGAAGGCACCGGATTTTACGACTGCAAGAGAAATTCAGATGCCAGCAGACTATACTCCCTGCGCGATGAACCCGACACCCCCAGGCACGGCGATGGCAGCGTCTATCGACCCCAAAGTACCCGGAGAACCTGATTTTGAAATTGACCCCATTGATTGTGATTCTGGCGCCACTCCTGCTCGCTGGATGCCAGACTTCAACGTATGTTTCCTCCGCTGCGACGGACGGCGACGGCATTACCTGTAGTGAGATCTATCGCGCGTTCGACGCTTATGAGCAGGATCGGCAGTCGGCAGCCTCCTGGACTCAGTTGAGCCAGTTGATCAGCCCGGCTGCTGCTGATTACGCGGATATGGGCGTGAAAACCGCGGCGCGATATTTCCAGCAGGTAAAAGGCGCCACTAACCTGACACTTGCCGTTCGCGGCTGTCAGCCTGTGCAGTGAGGCTTTTCAGGTGGTAATGAACAACCCCTGATTTTCGCCTACACTGTGGCCTTCTCTCTGTGCCGGTGTGGTTCATGCAAGAAGACTCTTCAACATCGACGGCGGACGTAAGCGCAATGATTGGCCGAGTGGCGAAATCGGATCGCGCCGCGTTCGCCAGCCTCTATCGGTCGACTGCTCCGAAACTTCTTGGCGTGGTGTTGCGTATTCTAAACAATCGGGCATGGGCAGATGAGGTTATACAGGACACCTACCTTAAAATCTGGCAGAAGGCAGAGCAGTTTGATGCCGGCAAGGCGTCGCCGATCACCTGGATGGTATCGATTGCCCGGAACAACGCGATTGACGAGCTGCGAAAGCACCCCGTCGGACGCACGACCAATGATGACGAGCTCGACCAGATGGCGGGCCGGCAGCCCACAGCGCAAGACCAGGTAGAAGATCAGCAGACCGTGACCCGATTGAACCATTGCATTGACCAACTGGAAAAAGAACGACAGGACATGGTGCGCCTGGCGTACCTCAATGGCTGGTCCAGAGACGACCTGGCAAGCCAGTTCGGGCAGCCGGTCAATACTGTAAAGACCTGGTTACGCCGTGCTTTGCAGGACATCAAGGGGTGCCTCGAATCATGACCGAGCGCGACGACCTGGACCTGCAGATTGCCGAATACGTGCTGGGCACCTTGCCGGCAGACGAGCGTAATGCCCTGAGCGCACGCCGCGAGCGGGACCCAACCCTGGATGCGCGCATTGCCGAGTGGGAAGAACGCCTGTCGGTCATGGCGGACGACATTGAACCGGTCGAGCCCGGCCCGGAGGTGTTTGCCAGAATCGAGCGCGCCCTGGATCGCGACGATAGCAACGTGATTGCCCTGCGTCGCCAGGTGAAGCGCTGGCGCTGGAGCACGGCCCTGACGTCGGCTGCCGCTGTTGTGCTGGTGGCGGTGTTGACTTTCCAGCCCCAGCCTGAAAAGGCGCCGGAATCGTTCGTGGCGGTTTTCCAGCACAACGACCAGCAGCCGGCTTTTCTGTTGACCTTGAACCTGAACGATCGTCAGTTGAGTGTCCGCCCGGTTACTGCCGAGCAGAAGCCGGACAAGTCCTATCAGTTGTGGATCAAGGCGGACGAACTGGGCCCCAATCCAAAGTCTGTAGGTGTATTGGGTGACCAGTTCCAGATCGACAGAGGCGCGCTGAGCAAATACGAGCCGTCCCTGCTGCGTAAAGCCACCTTCGGTATCAGCGTGGAACCACCGGGCGGCTCGCCCACCGGCCAGCCCACCAGCCCGGCCATTCATGGCTTCCTCTACCCGGCGGGTGACGCGCAGAACAATAATTCCGATTAAATAATCCGGTCTGAAACTTTCCCGTTGCGGCCCCCGTAGCTGCCAGTAACCCATCTGAAACAGATCAGAACGGTGGGCAACTTTGGTATCCAGGAGAACGCAATGAAAAAGTATCTCAACAACACTGCTTTGATGGCTGCACTGGTTTCCGGCGCGCTGACAACAGGATTCGTTCAGGCGGGTATGAATGACCAGGCGAAAGTCTGGGCAGATAACCAGGCCGTTGCTGATGGCACCGTAACCGCCAAGAAGGTCAATGCAGAAGCCAACGGCTGGCTGGTTGTGCATCGCACAGACAGTGCCATGAAACCCGGCCCAGTGGTTGGCTATGCCCCCATCAAGAAAGGCGCAAACATGGACGTCTCCGCAATTCTGCAGGAAGACGTGAAATCCGGCGAGATGCTGATGCTGATGGTGCACGCGGAAGACGGCGGCATGAAGACCGGCACTTTTGAGTACACGCTGGGCGCCAAAGAAGATGGTCCGATCAAGAAAGACGGCAAGCTGGTGATGAAGACCGTCACTGCCAAGTAAGCCATTCTGCGGGCCCGCCGCCAGGCGCGAGAAGCGCTGTGGCGGGCCTGTCGGTCAGGCTGTCGGCAGGGCCCAAGGCAGATGACGGGCAGGGCTCATCGCTAGCGCCCCAGAGTCAGGCTGCGTTTTTCCAGGTACATGTTGGTGTCGGCCGTGGCCATCAGTTCGCGCGCCGTTTCGCCGTCTTCCGGATAGGTAGCGACGCCGATACTGCTGCTAGCGATAAGCGTATGGCCGTTGAAGTCCAGGGGGGCGGCGAGCAAATCGCGGATTTTCATCACAGCTTTGTCGACCACACCCTCCGATCCGCTGATGTCTGTTAACAGTACCGTGAATTCATCACCGCCCATACGGCCAATGCTGTCGGAGTTTCTGGTGCCCGACTGAAGGCGGCGGGCTACCTCTCTTATCAGCTCATCGCCGGCTTCATGCCCGTGCCTGTCATTGACGTTCTTGAAGTTATCCAGGTCCAGATACAGCAGGGCAAGGCGGCTTCCGTCGCGCCGGGCTGATCGCAAGGCTGTTTCCAGCCTGTCGTTGAAGAGTGAGCGGTTGCTGAGGCCGGTCAGCGGATCGTGATGGGCCAGATAACGCAGTTCTTCATCTGCCTGCTTCCGCTCTACCATGGAGGCCACCTGGGTCGCCACGAATTCAAGCAGTTCACGGTCCGCAATGCTGAACGACCCGCTTGTGGCGCTTTTCTCGAGTGTCAGGATGCCCAGCACCGAATCCCGGGAAATCAGCGGTGCGCTCAGCCAGTCGCCTGTCCCGCTCAGCATCGACTTGCCGTCCGCAAGCACGTTGGCCAGCGGGGTACCGGATTCAATAGCCCGCTCAAGCCAGCCGTCCAAATGGTCCGCATTCCAGTCCGGCACGCGCAGGGAATGCCTTTCAGCGTCGTAAAACGCCAGACTCAGCTCGTCGTTCGGAAAAAGCTCGTTCACGACCTGTCGCACACCGGCACAGAGCGCTCTCAGGGTGTCAGCAGCGTGGGCAGCCTCGGAGATTCGATAGAGCGCGTTGCGGGTCTGGTCGGCCCGGCGCAGAGAGGTGATGTCCCGGGCGACGCCAATCCTTAATTGCTCTTCCTCGTACCAGCATGCAGACCAGAGGATATGCACCACGCCGCCATCTTTGCGAAGATAACGGTTCTCGTAGTCGGTGTGGGGCTGCCCGTCCATGACTTTTCGAACGCCCTGCAGGGTTGGCTCCAGGTCTTCCGGGTGTATGTAATTCAGAATCACCGTGCCGGTCATTTCCTCTGCGGTGTAGCCCAGCAGTTTTTCACAGGCGTCGCTGACAAACACGATGCTGCCTGCCTCGTCGACCACAAAAACGGGGTCAAGCAGGAGGTTAACCAGTTTTGGGAAAAGGGCCTCAATGTTTGTGCTCATAAAGGCAATCCTGCCGATTGTCGGCCTGAAAGGAATTACATGAGCATAGTGCGAATGTTCGTCCAGTGTTAGTTAAAATAACCCGGGCATCAGGTCTGCGCCGTCTCCAGCGGCGGCAGCTCCTGATGCAGGAACCATTTTTCTGTGACCACTTTGCGGGTAAACCACTGGGAGCGCATCAGGCTGCTGGCCAGGGGCATCTTGACCCAGTCGGGCACCTGAAGTCCGGATTCCGGGTACTCGCGGCGGTTACCGAAACGTTTTGAGATGGCGTCGCCGTAGGGTTGCAGGGAGTGGGCCGAGAACTCTTCCAGATCCCGGATCAGCTCAGCGGCCATCAGCGCAGATTCGACAGCCGGGCGTATGCCCTCACCGCTCTGGGTATAGGCCAGGCCCGCCGCGTCGCCGATCAATAGCAGGCCATCATCCACCAGCGTGCGTCCGGCGTGGTCGTATAACAGGTAGGCGTGGCCCTTGAAGCGGCCCGGCAGGTCTTCGGGAATAAGGCCCTGGATTTTCATCTCATCCACAAAGTCGTTCAGGTGCTCCGTCAGTTTGTGGTTGTCCTCCCTGCCCAGACCAATGTTCAGGAAATTACCTTTGCGGAACACCCAGGCATAACCTTTCAGGTCTTTGCAGAACCAGAGTTCCGGGGTATCGCCGCGGGCCCGGCACGCTCGCGCCTGTTCCAGCGTCATTTCAAATTCCACTTCCTTGGCGGCCACCACGGTTTCATGACCGCCGGGGCCGTCGCCCATAAGCCTGGCGACGGGGCAGAAGTGGCCGCCGGCGCCGACGACAAGTGGCGCCTGCCAGGCGCCGTTGATGACCCAGTTGCCGCTTTCGCAAACAATGTTTTTTACCGGCGTGCCAAGTTCCGTTGTCGAGGTCACCCGGTCCAGCAGATAGGCGTCAAACTCGCAGCGGCGAATGCCGTAGCTGACCACCTTGCCATGGTCGTTTTCCACACCGGGCTGGCCCATCATGCCAATGCGAAACCGGCGGATGGGCTGCAGGGTGCGGCCGCTGGCGTAATCGTCCAGATCAATGCCCAGACTGTCCATTACCGCGGGTGTCACCCAGCCCGCGCAGGTCTTGTCCCGGGGGAACCTTTCTTTGTCCAGTATCAGAACGCGTTTGCCGCTGTTGCGCAGGGCATTGGCCAGGGTAGAACCGGAAGGCCCGGCGCCCACGATGATAACGTCAAAGTATTCCATTAGCGCACCTCCGGAACGGCGGATGTCTGGTACAGATCGCGTCGGCTCTGTGGCAGTTCGTTGTTGGAGCCATGGGTAAACACCACCTGGAACAGCTGCAGTGAACCGGCGCGGAAGGCTGCGATCGAGCCTGCAAGATACATCTCCCAGGCCCGGGCAAAGTGTTCGTCGTAAAGGTTGATCACTTCGTCGCGGTGGGCCTGGAACCGCTCCATCCACTGGCGGAGGGTCTGTGCGTAATGCAATCGCAGGTTCTCCACGTCCAGCACGGAGAACTCACCGGCTTCGCAGATGCTCATGAACTCGGAAATGCTGGGCGGGTAGGCGCCGGGAAAGATGCGTTTCTCGATCCAGGCATTCATCAGCATGGGTCGGTTCCGTCCGATGCTATGCAGCAGCGCCAGTCCGTTCGGCTTCAGAACCCGGCGAATCAGCTCCGACATAGCGGGGAAGTTTTCCTTGCCGACGTGTTCCAGCATGCCGATGGATACAAATGCGTCGTACTGCCCCTCAATGCTTCGGTAGTCGTCTTCGAAGTACTCCACCAGGTGGTCGAGGTTTTGCTGCCTGGCCTGTTCACGGGCGAAGGCCAGCTGTTCTCTGGAGATGTTGTAGGCGTGGACCTTCACCCCGTATTCTCTTGCCATGTAGCGGCTCAGGCCTCCCCAGCCGCAACCCGCCTCTGCGACTATCATGCCGGGCTTGAGGCGCAATTTACGGCAGACATGCTCCAGTTTGGCCAACTGGGCCTGTTCCAGGCTGATGTCCGGGGATTCGTAGTAGGCGCAGGTGTATTGCATCTCCGCGGTGTCGAGCCAGAGCCGGTAGAAATCGTTACCCAGGTCGTAGTGGTGATGGATGTTTTCCCTGGCCTCCGACAGCCCGGTGGCGCGCGGGTTGTGATTGCGCCAGAGTGCCTCCAGCCATTTTGGCCATTGCCGCTGCGCTTCATGCACGCTGTGGTAAAGCGCTTCCATGAGGTCTGCCAGGTCACCGTCCACCTGCAACCGGCCGGCGCTGAAAAGGTCTCCGAATGCCAGGTTGGGGTTGGCTGCCAGTGTCCGCAGTGCCTTGTGATCGTTGATGCGGATAGTGAACTCGGCAGTGGTATTCTCCGGTTCTATCTGCTCGCCGTTCCAGAGCTGAAAGCGTAAGGGCGGGGAACCCGCCATACGCAGAACCCTGGCAATCAGCCAGCGTTCATAGCTGTGTGGTTCTCGACCTGCCTGTGCTTCTTTCACAGGCAGCGAGAGCATGTGGGGCCGTTTTTGCGGCTGGTTGTCGCGATCCACCGTGTTGCGGGCTGTGCTGTCGTTCATCGCGCCACCATCCCCTCTGGCCGTTTTCTCTATAGACTTTAGTATAGGAAAAGATCGGCGTTTGTCATCTCTGACCGGGGTGCCGGTAAACTAGTTTGTAGCGCTCATTCCGAACCACTCGGGGAAAATAACGATCAGGGCCAGCACTGCTATCTGGATCATGATAAAGGGCACTATGCCCCGGTAGATATCCACGGTCCGGACTTCCGGCGGTGCCACGCCTTTCAGGTAGAAGAGTGAAAACCCGAAAGGGGGCGTCAGGAAGCTGGTCTGCAGGTTCATCGCGATCAGGATGGCAAACCAGAGCATGTTGATGCCCATGGCTTCAGCGATCGGCGCCAGAATCGGCACGATGATGAACGAAATCTCTACAAAGTCGATGAAGAAACCCAGAATCAGGATCACCAGCATGGACAGGAGGATAAAGCCCCATTGGCCGCCGGGCAGCATGTTGAGCCAGTCTTCCAGCAGGTAATCACCGCCGGTATAGCTGAACACCATGGAAAAGGCAGTGGCACCGATCAGGATGGCGAACACCATGGCAGTGACCTTCACCGTATCCTTGGAAGCGTCCCAGACCATCTGGAACGAAAACTGGCGGTAAATGATGGCCAGCACAACCGCGCCGACGCCGCCGAGGGCTGACGATTCGGTGGGTGTGGCAATACCGGTAAAAATCGACCCCAGAACCACCACAATCAGCGCCAGCGGCGGAATGATGGCCAGCAGTGCCGCGCCGATTTCCTGTTTCCGGGAGCGCGTCGGGTCTTCCGGCATGGCGGGAGCCATTTCGGGTTTCAGGCGGGTCAGTATCAGAATATAGGCGATATACAGACCGATCAAAATCACACCAGGCCAGACTGCCGCCTTGAACAGGTCGCCGACCGGCAGGCCAATGACGTCACCCAGAATGATCAGAATAATAGAGGGCGGCACGATCTGCCCGAGGGTGCCGGAAGCACAGATGGTGCCGGTACTCAGGCGCTTGTCATAATTATGGGCCAGCATGACGGGCAGCGAGATCAGGCCCATGGCGACAACGCTGGCTCCAACCACGCCGGTAGAGGCGGCCAGCAACGCGCCAACCAGGATGGTTGAAATGGCCAGCCCGCCTGGCAGCGTTCCAAACAGGCGGCCCATGGAGGTCAGCAGTTGCTCTGCCAATCGGGTCCGCTGCAGGACAACACCCATGAAAATAAACAGGGGAACGGCCATCAGCACCGTGTTCTGCATCACGCTCCATATCCGGAACGGCATGAAGGCAAACAGATCCATGCCTTCGGCGAAGACGCCGAAAAAGAGCGCGACACCACCAAAGGTAAAGGCCACAGGAAAGCCCAGCATCAGCATCAGCAGGGCCACGATGAACATAATCATGCCGATCATGCGAGACCTCCCGCACTGTGCTCACCTTCGTATTGTTTGTCCCCGGCCATCACGCGCAGGGCGAAGGTTGCCATGTTCAATCCAGCAACACCTATAAAAAACCCGGTGAGCGGGATTATGGATTTGATGATCCAGCGGTAGGACAGCCCCCCCGGGTCGGCGCTACTCTCGCCCATTGTGTAGGAATCGAGGGCATAGCCGTAGCCGTAGTAGCCGATAAGGTAGGCAAACGGAATGACGAAAAGGAGGGCCCCTGCCAGGTTTATCCAGGCTTTGGCCTTGTTGCTCCATTTTGTATAGAGCACGTCCACCCTGACATGGCCATCGGTGCGCATAGCATAGGGAATGCCAAGCATGAAGACCACCGAGTAAAGGTGCCACTCCATTTCCTGCATGCCGATGGATACTTCGTTGAATGCGTAACGGGCCACAACGTCGTAAAACACGTTGGCGGCCATCAGGATCATGGCCACGCAGGCTACCCACCCGCAGAGATTGGAGAGGCGGGCGAGGCCGTCGTCCAGTTTGATAATCCAGCGCATTGCAGGTCCTCCGCCAACCGGTCTGGCGATTTTCGGTTGCTATAAACGACAGAGCCGGGACCTCTCGAAGAGCGATCCCGGCTCTGTAACTATCACTATCTTACTCGACTTCAGCCATGGTGTTGAGATAGGCGCGGGTCGAAATGTCCGTGTAGGCACGGGATTTGTTCAGATACTCTTCCTGGGATTTGATGATTCGTGCCGCCTGCTCGTTGCCTTCGGCAGCTTCCATCAGGAGTTTTTCGTTGGCCTTGTGCATGGCCTGGAAAACGCTCTCCGGGAACTGTTTGATCTGAACGTTCGGGTGCTTTTCCTTGATGCTCGCCCAGGCATCCGCATTGGCATGCTGCGACTGAACCAGCATGTCATAGGATGATACCCGCATGGCGGTGCGCAGAATCGCTCTCAGGTCTTCCGGCAGCTCATCCCAGGTGTCCTGGTTGACCAGAAACTGCAGCTCGGTGGCCGGCTCGTGCCAACCGGTGTAGTAATAGTCGGCGATCTGCTGGAAACCCAGGCGCAAATCCAATGCCGGGCCTACCCACTCAACTGCGTCGATCGTATTGCGCTCAAGTGCTGTGTAGAGCTCGCCCGGCGGGATGTTGGTCGGGCTGACACCCACCTCGGCAAAGACTTCACCGGCAAAACCGGGAATACGCATTTTCACGCCCTGCAGATCTTCGAGGGAGTTGATTTCCTTACGGAACCAGCCGCCCATCTGGACGCCGGTGTTGCCGCCCGGGAAGGACATCATGTTGTGGGGTTCGTAAACCTCCTGCATCAGTTCCATGCCATCGCCATGGTAGAACCAGGCGTACTGCTCGATGGCGGTCATGCCGAACGGCATGCTGGTGAAAAACAGGGTCTCCGGGACCTTGCCTTTCCAGTAGTAAGACGCGGAATGGCCCATGTCGTACTGGCCAGCCTTGACCATGTCGAACACACCGAATGGTGCCTTGTGTTTGTTGGCGGAATCAATGCGGATACGCAGACGTCCGCCGGACATTTCTTCGGCCAGTTCGGCCATGCGTTTGGTGGTGTCACCAAATATCGGGAAGTTGGGCCCCCAGGTCTCTGCCAGGCGGAGAGTGAAGTTTTCCTGAGCGAGGGCCTGCGTTGTAGCGAAGGTGGTTGCTACCGCCAACACAGCCGCGGATAGAACAGAACGAATTTTCATTGTCCAGCTAGCCTCTAATTGTCATTGTTTTATTTTACGTTGGTGATTCAGCTCATTAACGAGCTGGTAACCCCATACTCCAGATCAAGGTACCAACATCCGGTACCGAGTGAAACGAAAAAGCGATATCTGTAAGACCTAGGTCTTATTTGCGAGCCGTGTCCGGCTGAAAATCTGCCGCCCTGTTCTGCATCCTTGCTGTGGCTAGAGCAGGCTAATCTGCTCACCACCGGGACGCCGGAACAAGTCGACGGTCAGGGGCTCGGCCTCGTGCAGGGCCAGACCCAGCTGGCGGGCGCGTTTGCTGAACCGCTGGCGAATCAGCTCGGCGTAGGGCCCTGCTCCGGTCATCCGGTGCCCGAAGGTAGCGTCATAACTCTTGCCGCCGCGTAAATCCCGGATCCGGTTCATGACCCGCTCGGCGCGATCAGGGAAGTGCCTTTGCAACCAGTCCTGGAACAGTTCGTCCAGCTCCAGCGGCAGCCGTAGCATGATCCAGCTGGCCCTGGAGGCGCCTGCCGCGGCGGCGGCTGCCAGTATGGCTTCCAGTTCGTGGTCGTTGATGAAGGGGATGACCGGACCCAGAATAATGCCGGTCGGCACGCCCGCAGCCGACAGTTCGCGAATGATTTTCAGCCGGGTGGCCGGTGCGGCCGTCCGCGGCTCCATTTTTGCCTTCAGGGTGTTGTCGAGCGTGGTCAGACTGACCCTGACCGAACACAGCCCCTGGCGGGCCATATCTGCCAGCAGGTCAAGGTCACGCAGTATCAGCGCGCCTTTAGTAATAATGGAAACAGGGTGCTGATACTCGGCCAGCACTTCAAGAATTTCGCGGGTAATCCGGCGCTGTTTTTCCACCGGCTGGTAGGCATCGGTGTTGACGCCGAGGGCAATGGGCTTTGGCTGGTAGCCCGGCTTGTCCAGGGTTTCGCGGAGTTTCCGGGCGGCGTTGGGTTTGGCTATCAGCCGGGTTTCAAAATCCAGCCCGGGAGACATGTCCCAGTAGGCGTGGGTGGGGCGGGCAAAGCAGTATACACAGGCGTGTTCGCAGCCCCGGTAAGGATTGATGGACTGGTCAAAGGGCACGTCGGGTGACTGATTGGTGCTGATGATGGTTTTGACCTGCTCATCCACCACCTCGGTTGCAATCGAGTCCGGGCAGGAATCATCAGCAGGATCCTGATACCAGCCGTCATCCACCTGCCGGTCGGTGACAATGGCCTGAAAGCGGTTGTGGGGGTTAAGACCGGTGGCGCGGGATTTCATCAGTTCACCAATACTGTTTATACGTACAGTATTATGGATGCTACCCCCGCTCGCGCTGCTGTGCAAGGGGAAGCTGTTCCAGTGTCAGGTTTACAGACGGAAGCCTTCAGATGCCCGGGTCAGAGCGACCGTCTGGGCCGACAACCGCTCGATGTGGGCGTTGAGCTGCTGGCGGACTTCCGCGGTTTCACGGGTGTGCCCGTGAATCTGTTCCACCTTCTGGGCGATTTCCTCGGTAGTGTCGGAAATGCCCTCCACGGAGGACACAACCTGGTTCATGTCGTTCGCCAGTTGATCAATGGCGCCGGTGATTTCATTGATGGCGCCAGCGGCCTCCTCGGCGTTCTTTTCGCCCTCGCTTGCCGACTGCAACCCCTCTTTCATCATGGTCGCGATGGCCGATGTCTCACGGTTGAGGGAACCCACAATGTCCGCAATGCCATTGGTTGCTGATACGGTTTTTTCTGCCAGTGACCGCACCTCATCGGCAACGACTGAGAAACCCCGCCCTGCTTCACCGGCGCGGGCCGCCTCGATAGCCGCGTTCAGGGCCAGGAGGTTGGTCTGCTCGGCCAGGCTGTTGATGACATCCACAATGGAATTGACTTTTTCGCCGGTTTTGCTGAGTTGTTCGACCTGGTTATGGGCCTGCTGAATACGCTGGGCAAGAGAACTCATGGTTTGCGCGCTGCGTTTGACCACCTGGGCTCCGGAGTTGGCGGCACCGCTGGCATTCTGGGCGGCGTCGTTGACCGACTGGGTGTACTTGGCGATATCAACGGCGGTATGGGAAATCTCCTGAACGGCCGTGGCGGTCTGTTCGGTGCCTTCGTCAACCTGCTCGCCGTTTCGGGCAAGCCGAACCACCAGTGCATCCAGCTCTGTCTGCAGGCTCGCCAGGTTTTTATTACCCTGCACGACCTGTTCAATCACGCTGGAGACATCATCCAGCATCTTGTTCGTTGCCTGGCCAAGACGGTTGAATTCGTCCCTGGCATTGCGGCCCGGTTCCAGGCGCTGACTCAGATCTCCCGAGGCCACCTGGGTCAGCAATTCGACCACTTCGTTGAGGCGTCGGACCAGGGTGCGTGATGCGCCGGTCAGAGTCAGGACAAGCACCAGAATGACCGCCACGAATATGCCAACCACAAACCAGGCGGAGGTCTCGCGGGCATCCTCTGCCTGGGCACTGGTAGAGGTGATAATGCCGGTGCGCAATGACGCCCCCTGATTGGTAATCAGCTCGCGGATGGTGGCTCCGATTGCTTCAAGCCTGCGCTCGTCGTTTGCGATGGTGGAAACCAGCGTTTCAGCTTCTGCAAATGCCCCCGCAAAGTTCTGAACCGCCTGGCCCAGTTCGATTTCCTGCCAGTCCATTTCCTCAACAATGGCCAACATCCTGGCCAGGGCATCGCGGGTTTTTTCCGCGTAACCCGGTTCGTAGGTCTCCAGATACTTGTCGTAGTTGGCGATGATAATGTTGATGTCGTCATTGAAGAGGGAAATGCTGATCGACCGGAGCCCGTTTTCAACAAGATCGGCCATTTTCGCTTTCAGGCCATCGTTGCTGGTCAGGCCCAGAGCCTGATTCCGGGCCAACCAATCCCGTTTGAGCCCGGCGTAGTTTATAATCGAATCCTGGATATCGGCCGCCGTGCTGGCGATAGACGCATCGTCAAGCCTTGCCGCTGCGCTGGCCAGCTCGCCTGCCTGGGACTCCAGTGATGTCAGCTGTGCGCTGAAACCTTCGACAATTGCCGGCGTCAGATTTTCGCTGACGCGATCGGCGTTCAGCCAGTCGTTCATCAGGTTCAGTGATGCCGTCTGGTAGGCTCGCGCCTGGCTGCGCGCTTCGTAGGCTTCTGATACTTTGTTCAGGCCGCTCAGCGAGGCAGCGAGTGCGATGGCGAGGCCGATGAATGTGGCGGCAGTCAGCAGAGCAAACTTCTGCTTCCAGGATAAAGACATGTGGGTTCTCCGGATTATTGGGCACCATCACTTTCCGAGACAGTTCTTTCAGACAGTTAACGGCAACTCCGAGCATAGCTGGAGTCAGAAACTGATAAATTTGTACCCTGCCTTTTCCGGTTGCAAGCTGGCAACCTTTGCAGCAGGGGCACCACGAGGAGCTTAGATGATCACAGGCACCGAACTCGGAATTATCGAGGGCTTTTACGGGCCGCTCTGGAGCTGGGACGAGCGTCGGCGTCTGGTCAGTGCCCTTGCTCCGGTTGGTTACCGGTTTTATCTGTATGCGCCAAAAGCTGACGTCTATCTTCGCCGCCGCTGGAGTGAGCCGCACCCGACAGAACTGGCTATGGAGCTTGCCGACTTTGCCGGATTCTGCCGGGACCAGGGCGTTCGCTTCGGAGTGGGCCTGAGCCCCTTCGAGGTATTCAACAATTTCGGCGAACAGGCTCAGGCGGCTCTGGCCGAAAAGCTCAGGTTTCTGGACAGTATCGGGGTCCAGGAGCTGGCCATTCTGTTCGACGACATGCACAGCAACATCCCGGATCTTGCGGTGAAACAGGCGGAAATCATGCATTGGGTGCGCGATCGCACTCAGGCCAGTCAGCTAAGCATCTGTCCGACCTATTATTCTGACGATCCGGTTCTGGATCGCGTGTTCGGCCCCCGACCTGACCGTTATCTTGAAACTCTGGGAGAGCAGCTTGATGCGGACATCCGCGTGTTCTGGACCGGCGAGGAAGTCTGTGCGAAGGAGGTTTCAACCGGGCACCTGCAAAGAATTACACAAGCACTGGGCCGTAAGCCTTTGCTCTGGGATAACTACCCGGTAAATGACGGCGACCGGATGTCGCAACATCTGCATTTACGGGGTTTCACGGGACGCCCTGCCGCCAACCGGGACTACCTTGCGGGGCATGCGATCAATCCTGCGTTGCAGCCAACCCTCACGGCGATACCGGCAATCACGCTGGCGCGCAGCTATGATCAGGGGCCTGACTATCAATACGGCCAGGCGTTCTTTCAGGCAGCAGAAGACGTATTGGGAGCTGAGCTTGCCCGTCAGGTCCGCGACGATCTGCTGGTATTGCAGGATACCGGGCTGCGACGGATCAGTGATGAACGCCATCGGGCGTTAACAGAATGCTATCAGCGATACGATCACCCGGCGGCCAGGGAAATTCTGCTCTGGCTGGCCGGGGAGTACCAGGTCACCGACGAGATGGTGATGACCCAGTAGATCGCCGGGCCGCTGAGGCAATGGCTGCAGGGTGGCGTCGCGACTACACTGTTGAGATCTTGACTGCCTTACCAGGGAGTAGTGCCGTTGTTCCCAGTGCGCACGCTGTTGCTGACGACCGTTGCCATGACCGCTTTTGCCGGTAATTCCCTGCTGTGTCGCGCGGCATTGCGGGATACCGATATTGATGCTGCCACCTTTACCAGCGTTCGCCTGGTGTCTGGCGCACTCATGCTCTGGCTGTTGGTCAGCCTGCGGGGTAATAGGGCGCCGTTAAAGCAGGGCTCGTGGGGCTCCGCGCTGGCTCTGTTTGCCTATGCGGCGGCCTTCTCCTATGCCTATGGCGGGCTGTCGGCGGCCATGGGTGCGCTGCTGCTGTTCGGCGCGGTTCAGGCCACCATGATCAGCATTGGAATTGTGCGTGGCAACCGTCCCCACTGGGTGCAGTGGGCGGGGTTCGTGGTGGCTTTCTCCGGACTGGTGGGGCTGCTGCTGCCCGGGCTGACGGCGCCCCCGCTGGTCAGTTCCCTGTTGATGATCAGTGCCGGTATTGCCTGGGGTGTCTATTCACTGCGTGCGAAAGGCGCGGGTGAGCCCACTGCTGTGACCACGGGCAACTTTATCCGGTCGGTGCCCATGGCGCTGGTGCTGAGCCTGGTGATGATGGCCGGTGCCCGGATTGATATGGCCGGTATGGGTTACGCGATTGCCTCCGGCGCTATTGCGTCAGGGATGGGCTATGCGGTCTGGTATATGGCGCTGCCGCTGTTGCGGGCCACCACGGCCGCCACGGTTCAACTGAGCGTACCGGTCATCGCAGCGATTGGGGGTGTCCTGCTGCTGAGCGAGCCGCTGACCCTGAGGTTGGTGTTAGCAGGTTTCGCCATTCTCGGCGGTATCGCCATTGTGATTCTGGCGGGGCAACGTAAGCCGGCGTGATCGCCCGGCCGGCCAGACCGATGGCTTTGCACCTGTTCAGCCACAGCTCAGCTCGGCTGCGTTGCTGAACTGCTCCATAATGGCTTCGCGATGACGCTCGGTATCTCTGTATGCCACCGGCAATGGCTGCAGAAAGTAGAGGAAATCGCCTTTCCCCCGATTTGTTTCCAGCAGACTGTCAAAGCTATCGCCGGGCTGCCAGAACACCGGGCTGACCACGGCTACCTCCAGCTCCGGGCGCTTCTTTTCCAGTACTGCCACCATGCCCAGGCGGTTTTCGGCGTGGAAGGTGCCGGTCAGGTGGACCACCTGACGATCAGGCTTGTCGTCGAGGGCCATGATTACCTGATCCGCCATGGTGTTGTCCCTCAGCAACTGGGCCTTGTAGCTGTTCTCCAGGCGCGTGCTGTGGTCGGACGGGGCATCACCGGCGTCATTGCTGCCGCCGTGGCTACCGCCGAGGGTGTCGAAAAACTTTTTGCGGTAGGCCGGGGTGTCTACAAACGGGTTGTCCGGCAGTTGTGAGCGTTGGGGTTCGTCCAGCTCGTCCAGGTGGCTCTGCCCGTTGCGCCCGACGCACCGGACGATATCAGCGGGGGCGTTGGCCCCCACCACCGGCAGGTTCCGGTTTTTCGAGAACTCGATCAGCGGCCGGTAGGATGCCTTGTAGTTTGACCAGGCGCCGGTATCGGCAATCAGTTCTTCTTCGCCGGATTTTCCTGCCAGATAGTTTTCCAGTTCAGGCTGATCATTCAGGGTGAACTGCTCCATGCTCAGCAGCTGTTGCGGGCGTTGCTGGTAAAGAGCTGATTGCAGCAGCGATTGCAGCAGATGGGCGCCGTGATGACCATGGTATTCGCCGATAATGACCACGTCGGCTGATGCCAGCCCGGTGGCCAGCTGGTTGATGGATAGCAACCTGCCGTTGTTATCGGTGATGATAGAATCGTACTGTGATTGCGGCGGAACCGGCGTCGCAGGGCTGCCATGCAGGGAGGTACAGCCAGCAAAAAGCAGGCAGGTGGCCGTCAGAAGAGTTTGCCAACAAGTCGTCATAACTGACTATACGATCATGAAATCCGATTGGCTGTCAGTTTTTTCGTGACCCGAATAGACGTGAAGGATGTTTGATGCCGCACCGCGCCCACCTTTTTTCACTTCGCCTTGCCCACGCGCTTCGGGAAGCGTGTGTTGATGAGCGTTACACCAGCCGGCGCCTGGGTCGCGATCTGATGGCGGGCGTGACCGTCGGGATTATAGCCATTCCGCTGGCCATGGCTCTGGCGATTGCCAGTGGTGTACCACCCCAGTACGGCCTCTACACCGCTTTCATTGCCGGGTTTGTGATCGCGCTGACTGGTGGCAGCCGTTTCAGCGTTTCTGGCCCAACGGCCGCCTTTGTGGTGATTCTTTATCCCATCGCCCAGACCTATGGCCTTGGGGGGCTGCTGGTGGCGTCACTGATGTCCGGCGTGCTGCTTATCGTGATGGCGCTTATGCGCCTGGGACGCTTTATCGAATACATCCCCGAAGCCGTCACCCTGGGTTTTACCGGGGGTATTGCTGTGGTGATTGCCACCCTGCAGGTGAAGGACTTTTTCGGCCTGAATATCGAACAGATGCCTGAACATTACTGGGATAAGCTTGCAGCTGTTGGCCAGGCGCTGTCCGGGCTGGACATGATGACCATGGTGGTGGCGATAGCCACGCTGGCGGTGCTGTTGCTATGGCCGCGCCTGAAATCACCGGTGCCACCGCACTTGCCGGCGGTGATCATTGGCAGCCTGTTAGCGATGTTGCTGAACGCCAACGGCGCGGCCATCGAAACCATCGGTTCCAGGTTCAGCTACCTGCTGGCGGATGGCACGGTTGGTGCCGGCATTCCCCCCTTCCTGCCGGAGTTTGCCTGGCCCTGGAATCGCCCCGATGCCAGCGGCGAACCCCTGGGTATCAGCTGGACCATGGTTCGTGACCTTTTGCCCGCGGCTTTTGCCATCGCCATGCTCGGCGCCATCGAGTCACTGCTTTGTGCGGTGGTTCTGGACGGCATGACCGGCAAGCGCCACAGTGCCAACAGTGAACTGTTGGGGCAGGGCATCGGTAATGTGATCACGCCCTTCTTCGGCGGCATCACCGCCACCGCCGCTATTGCCCGTTCTGCCGCCAATTATCGGGCGGGAGCGGTATCGCCGGTTGCCGCCATGGTACACGCCCTGGTGGTTCTGCTGGCACTGGTGTCGCTGGCGCCGTTGCTGGCCTATCTGCCGATGGCAGCCATGGCCGCATTACTGCTGATGGTGGCATGGAACATGAGCGAGGCGCCCAAATCAGTACAGCTACTCAAGACAGCTCCGCGCGGTGATGTACTGGTTTTCATCACCTGTTTCTCGCTGACGGTGCTGCTGGACATGGTGATTGCGATCACCACCGGGGTTCTGCTGGCGGCGGTACTGTTCATGCGGGAAATGGCCGAGATGACCCGGGTGACAGACATTACCGGCAGCCAGCGAATGGCCGGGGCCGGGCTTCCGGATGGTTGGCGGGTGTTCAAAATCAACGGTCCTCTATTCTTCGCTGCCGCCGACCGGATTTTCGGCGAGCTGGCCCAGCTGTCGGCCAGCGCACGTGGCTTTATCCTCTATATGGATGGGGTGACGATTCTGGATGCCGGTGGCCTGTCTGCACTGAACAAGCTGATCAGCACCTGCAGGGCAGACGGCACTCAGGTGGTTATTGCAGATCTTCAATATCAACCGCTTCGCACGCTGGCAAGGGCGGGGATAAAACCGGAAGAGGACGTGGTCCGGTTCTACCCGACTCTGGATGAAGCCCTGAAAGCCGAAAGCGGGCTTGCCAGCCTGGACGGTGATCGCGTCTAGTGTTTTTGCGTTATGCTTGCCACGTTTCCTGACTGTTCAAAAGGACGTCCATGTTGCCCTTTCGTTTCGTTGACCGCGTCAAATTCATTTTAGAGCGCCAGCTTGTAAAAGGTGCCGGCTTTCAGCTTCTGGTGGTTGGTGTCTTTATCGGGCTGATTTCGCTGATTGGTGGCCTGCTGGCATTGCCGTTCGGTGGCGCCCACGAGGATGCCGGCGGTGCAATCTGGTGGGCCTTTCTGCGGCTGACGGATCCGGGCTATCTGGGTGATGATGTGGGTAACTGGCAGCGGCTGGTGTCGACCATCCTGACCATCAGCGGCTACGTGGTTTTTATGGGCACCCTGGTGGCCATCCTGACCCGTTGGCTGATTGCCAAGATGACGGACCTGGAACGGGGCCTGACGCCAGTCACGCTGAGAAACCACATTGTGGTGCTGGGCTGGACCAGCCAGACCCTGCCATTGCTGGTGGAGCTGCTGGGCTCCTCTGGCCGCATGCGGCGCTTTCTGGAAAGACACGATGCCAGCCGGCTGCGCCTGGTGGTGCTTTCCCAGGCGGCCTCGGCTGCGCAGGTGCATGAACTGCGAAGCGAACCGGGCATCGGCCGCAAGGCCCGCCAGATCATTCTCCGGTCCGGTGCGGCGATCCAGCCTGATGCCCTGCAGCGGGTGGCCTGCCTGGATGCTTCTGCGGTGATTGTGCCCAGTGCGGCCCATCAGGCTGGCAGCCTGGTCACTTCGGATGTGGAAACGGTGAAGGCGCTTTTGTCTATTGCCTCCCAGGCGCGTCAGTTGGGCGCGCCACTGCCGTTTGTGGTGGCCGAGATTCAGGACATCCGCAAGCATCCGGTGATCGAGAGGGCCTATCCGGGCGAGATCGAGGTGGTTGCCGGTGATGCCACGATCAGTCGCCTGATGGTCCAGAACATTCTGCATCCAGGCCTGTCCGAGATCTTCAACGAATTGCTGACCGCCGGTGATGGCAGTGAAATCTACATCCGTGGGGGCGAGTCACTTTCCGGTATGACCCTGGGGGAGCTGTCTGCCCAGCGGCCGAAGGTGATTGTTCTGGGTATCCTGAAACCAATGGCCAAAGGCTGGACCCCGCATATGCCGGCTGCATCCGATACCCGGATTGATGTTGAAGACCGGGTTGTGATGCTCGCGCGGGATTATTCCGAAACCGAACCTGATCCGAAATCTGCGCCGCTGAAAGTGATCAGTCGTGGTCAGCCGGTCAGCCGTTCGGTCGCGATCTCTGAAAAAGTTCACCGGGTTCTGGTGCTGGGCTGGAACCGTCGTGTGCCCAGCCTGATTGGTGAATTCTCCAGTTATCGCCAGAAACGGTTTGAAGTGGACATTGTTTCGGTGGTGCCTGCCCGTGAACGTCAGCGGGAGATTGATCGTTATCTGGGGGAGCAGGTTGAGGTGAGCTGCCGTCATGTGGAAGCCGATTACATGGTCGAAGGCGAGTTACGGCGGGTCGGCCCCCTCAATTACGATTCCATCCTGCTGCTGAGCAGTGATCGGCTGGCTTCAGGCGAGGAAGCGGACGCCAGGGCGATGGTAGGTTACCTTCAACTGGAGGATCTGCTCAGCGAGGGCGGCAAGCGCCCGCAATTGATCATGGAGCTCAGCGACCCGGATAACCGCGATCTGCTGCTGGGCCATCAGAGTGAAATGATGATCAGCCCGATGATCGTCAGTCACGTTCTGGCCCAGGTGGCCCTGCGGCGGGAGCTTCGTGTTGTGCTGGACGAACTGTTCACCGTGGACGGGGCAGAAATACAGTTCCGGGACCCCCAGGATTATCCGCTACCAGCCAGTGCGGATTTTCAGGTGCTGGAAAAAGTGGTGGCTGCCCGGGGGGAGGTGGCTCTGGGCATCTGGCGTAACCAGGCCAATGCGCAGGGTCGTCGTGTGACTCTGAATCCGCCACGGGATGGCTATCTGGACCTGGGGCCGGAAGACCGGTTGATTGTTCTCTGTAACGCCTGATTCGGTCCCAGCCTCACGGGCATTTTATTCAATCGTATCCAGCAGGGCGGCCATAATGTCGTCCATCACCACAAAGCCCACCAGGTCGTTATCCTGCAGAACCAGCAGGCGTTTGACTCGGTGCTGGCTCATCAGGCTGGCCGCATAGCGGATGCCCAGGTGTTCGCCAACGCTGATCACCGGTTTGGCGCAGGCGTCGTAGACATTCAGCAGATCAATGTCGCCTTCTTCGGCGATCACGGCCTTGAGGATGTTGGTGTACGTGATCAGGCCATAGGCGTCGTGGTCGTTCTGCTTGTCCACCACCAGTGATTTTACCTTGTGCTTTTTCATCAGCGACAGGGCATCACGCAGGCTGGCAAACGCCGACACATTAATGGTTTCGCGGATCATCACATCTTTGACAAGTTTCATTCCGGCTCTCCGCTTACAGTGAGTCTTTGACGTGTTGTTCGAATTTTTCCACCTGGGACAGGTCAATGCCACCCAGATGTTCCAGTGGCAGGGTGAACACCAGACCCTGTGAGTCGTTTTTCTTCGGCATAAGGATGCGCTGGATGGCTTTCATGATGTCCAGCGACAGGCCTTTTTCCAGCACCATGACCAGCACGCTCTGGCTGCCGTCATAGTTCAGGCCGAAGAAAGTTTTTTTGGCCGTATTGCTGATGCCGCGCCCGGACATAACGGTAATGCCGCCAGCCCCCAGGTCCCGTGCGGCGTCGATGCAGTCCTGTTCCTGATTTTCCGGCACAATTGCGACGAGTACTGAGAATTTCATGTGGCTGTTTTCCTTCGTGCAGCGAGGTGGTCGACAATAATGGCGTAGGCCATGACGGTGATAATGGGAAAAATCGAGGCGAAGGCGATCAGCCCGAAGCCGTCGATCAGCACACTGCGCCCTTCGATACTGCCGGCCAGGCCAATGCCCAGCGCCGTAACCAGGGGAACAGTGACTTCTGATGTAGTCACGCCCCCCAGATCGTAGGCCAGAGCAATAATATAGCGCGGTGCACAGGCGGTCAGCAGAATCACCACCAGGTAACCCCCCATGATGTAGTAGTGGATGGAGTCGCCGACAATAATCCGGTGTACACCTACGGTAATCCCGATGGCAACGCCCAGTGCAACAAACAGCCGGATGGCATTGCCGTTCAGGGTGCCTGCAGCAGCCTCCTCGGCCTGCTGGCCAATGGCGATCAGCGCCGGTTCTGCCATGGTGGTGGCAAAGCCGATCATAAAGGCAAACAGGTAGACGAACAGAAACCCGTCCAGAGTCATCAGTTGTTCTGCCATGCTGGTGCCGATAGGAAACAGTCCTACTTTCAGGCCCACCACAAAGGCGTAAAGCCCGAGAATCACCAGCCCAAACCCGAACAGAATCTTGCGTGGGTTGCTGAGGCCGCGCCGCAAAACCAGATACTGAAAAACCAGAATGGTCAGGATGATAGGCAGAACGTCCCGCACCATTGTAGCCAGGTCCAGCAGGATTTTGAGGGGCCCGGCAACCGCTGCTCCGCCAGAGTCTGTGTTCATGATCAGCTCGCCTTCGGGCTGTTCACCGGAATAGACCAGAATGCCGTAAAGCTGAACCGTAATCATCGGCACCATCACCGCCAACGCCACCAGCCCGAAGCCGTCGGTGAGCGGGTTACGGCCGCGAATGGACGTGGCCAGACCGATACCCAGTGCGGCCACCAGCGGGACGGTTACGACATTGGTGGTGACGCCGCCAGAATCATAGGCCAGCCCGACGATTTCTTCAGGCGCAAACCAGGTGACGATAACAACGGTGATATAGCCGACAATCATGAACCAGTGCAGTGGATAGCCCATGATGGTTCTGAATACCCCCAGGGCCACGACGGTGCCGACAGAAGTTGCCACCAGCAGCCTCAGCGTGAGCGCTTCAATTCTGCCCCCGCTGATGTCCTGGGCCTGCTGGGCAACCGCAATCAGCGCCGGCTCTGCGATTACGGCGGAGAACCCGATGGCAAACCCGAAGGCCAGAAGAATCGGTACGGAGCCCCGGCGGGCAAACTGATTGGACAGGCTTTTGCCAACCGGGAAAATGCTAAACTCCAGCCCCTGAAGAAACAGCGCAACACCCACTGCCACAATCAGCAGGCCAGCGGCCATGCTCAGGGTGTTCTCGGGGACCTGTTGCAGGATTGCGAGCTGGAAAAACACAACCACCAAAACGATAGGCAGCAGATTTTTAAGGGCGTGTAAAAATGAATGGCCAAACGCTTGAATGTAAAACACCAGTGCCCCTACCTGTGCAGTGGTTTGCTGTGTTGACGGCCCGAATTTAATGGTAGCAGCACTGCCTGAGAGCTGCCCGCGAGCGTTTCAATTAAGCGGTTTTAAGTATTCATACAAAAAATGATGAGTATTGATAATATAAATTTCAATTATAAAAACAAACGCTCTAGAGTAATGGCCAATGTCAGTAATCTGATCGTTTTTTGATCGTCCGCTGACTCAGGGAAGTCGCTTCTAAAGCATCTTTTGAAGAGCACCTCAAACCGTAAAAGACAGGACTGAGATCATGCCATACGCAAACGACGTTGACGCCATCGCTTCCATTCTGAAGCAGAATCCCACCTGGAACGCCATCAATCCCAAGCACGCGGCCCGCATGCGCGCCCAGAACAAATTCAGGACCGGCCTGGATATCGCCAGGTACACCGCGAAAATCATGCGCGAAGACATGGCGAACTACGACAAGGACACGTCCCAGTACACCCAGTCTCTGGGTTGCTGGCACGGCTTCATTGGCCAGCAGAAAATGCTGTCCATCAAGAAGCATTTCGGCACCACCAAGCGTCGTTACCTTTACCTGTCAGGCTGGATGGTTGCCGCCCTGCGCTCCGAGTTCGGCCCGCTGCCGGATCAGTCCATGCACGAGAAAACCGCCGTTTCCGGCCTGATTGAAGAGCTTTATACCTTCCTGCGCCAGGCTGACGCATGGGAACTGAACCATCTTTTCCGTGCCCTGGAAGAAGCCGAGAATGCCGGTGACAACGCCAAGGCCGCTGAGCTGATCAAGCAGATCGATGCCCACGAAACTCACGTTGTACCGATCATTGCCGACATCGACGCTGGTTTCGGTAACGCCGAAGCGACGTACCTGCTGGCCAAGCAGATGATCGAGGCCGGTGCATGCTGCATCCAGCTGGAAAACCAGGTGTCTGACGAGAAGCAGTGTGGCCACCAGGATGGCAAAGTGACCGTTCCCCACGCCGACTTCCTGTCCAAGATCAACGCTGTACGTCTCGCGTTCCTTGAGCTTGGCATTGATGACGGTGTCATCGTTGCCCGTACCGACTCCCTGGGCGCAGGCCTGACCCAGAAGATCGCCGTGACTGAAGAGCCGGGCGATCTTGGCGACCAGTACAACAGCTTCATCGACGGTGACGTGATCGAGAAAGCCGAAGACATCAACAACGGCGACGTTGTGATCAAGCAGAAAGGCCAGCTGGTTCGTCCGAAGCGCCTCGCTTCCGGCCTGTTCCAGTTCAAGCCGGGTTCAGGCGAAGACCGCGTGGTCCTTGACTGCATCACCAGCCTGCAGAACGGCGCCGACCTGCTGTGGATCGAAACCGAAAAGCCCCACGTTGGCCAGATTGCTGCCATGGTTGACCGCATCCGGGAAGTGGTGCCCGACGCCAAGCTGGTTTACAACAACAGCCCGTCGTTCAACTGGACCCTGAACTTCCGTCAGCAGGTATTCGATGCCTGGAAGGACGAAGGCAAGGACGTTTCTGCCTACGAGCGTGCGGACCTGATGAACGCCAAGTACGACGACACCGATCTGGGCCAGCTGGCGGATCAGTGGACGGCCAACTTCCAGCGCGATGGCGCTCGCGAAGCCGGTATCTTCCACCACCTGATCACCCTGCCGACCTACCACACGGCGGCGCTGTCCACCGACAACCTGGCCAAAGGCTACTTCGGTGACGAAGGCATGCTGGCGTATGTTGCCGGTGTTCAGCGCAAGGAGATCCGTCAGGGCATCGCAACCGTGAAGCACCAGGACATGGCCGGTTCCAACATCGGTGATGACCACAAAGAGTTCTTCGCAGGTGATGCGGCTCTGAAGGCCGGTGGTGGTGAGAACACCATGAACCAGTTCTAGGAAGTCGCCCGAAGAAAAAGCCCCGCCGGTTTTACCGTGCGGGGCTTTTTTGACACCGTATATTGGCTGTATGTGTCTGAAGTTTCGAAACAAACCCTCGATTCACTATTTTTCCTTCCTTCTGACTGTTTCATTCCTGAAACACCTCTGCCCGAACAAAAGTGGGTTTTCCGGGGCTGAAAACTTGAAAAATTCCATAAAAACAATGTTTTAGAGGATTAGTCCTGATTCTGGCACGGGAATCGCTACGCTTATCTGGCGGGTCTGAACCCTGGCTTACCGAAGGCTAGCGGTTTTAGTCGGATCCCCATAACAGCCAATAATCGAAAAGGAAGCGATCTTATGAATACCAGGAAAAATTTGCTAGCAGCTGCCATTGCAATGAGTCTGGGTGTTTCCGGTCTCGCCTACGCGGATCTGGGTGGTGATGGAGACCCGAATACCAATGCGGACGATACCTCAATCGCCAACAATGACGAGTCCGGCAATAGTAATTCTGGAAATAATAGTTCTACCAATACCGACACGGATAACAGCACCACCAGCGAGGCTGAAACTGTCACAGAGACAGACAATAGCAGCAACAGTGATGTAGCGGAGTCATACAACAGCGAGACTGATACTGACACCGACAACAGCATGAGAAGCAAGACGGATAACAGCACAGAAAGTGATGTGGCGGATTCGTACAATACCGACACCGACAACAGCATGAGAAGCGAGACTGATAACAGCACAGAGAGTGATGTAGCGGACTCGTACAATACCGACACCGACAGCGATACCGATAACAGCACCAACAGTGATGTGGACGACTCGTATAACAGCGAGACAGACAACAGCACGGAGAGTGACGTAGCGGACTCGTACAACACAGACATCGACAACAGCACGGATAATGACGTGGCGGACTCCAACAACACTCTCAATCTGAGTGTTGATGCGTTCCTGAATACGGCCGAACTTGACGGCAGTGTTTCTGATGTAAATGTGACTTACGGCACAGCCGATGGCCGTCGTTCATACACCGAGGTTCGCAACCAAAATGAAATTTCTGGTGGCTCAGCAAACTTCACCGGTGTTGGCTCTTTTGCCCAGAACGCAGGCAATGGCAGCGTCACACAGTCGAACGTCAGTGTGATGTCTAACCTGTCCACCGGTGGCGGTGGCGGCACCCAATAAGGAACCCAGGCCGCGCCTTGACGGGTGCGGCCCGGTTATTCCGGGAGAACGGCCATGGGTCGCGTTATCAGATGGAAACTGAAGGCTGCCTTGCTGGCGTTAATATTAGGAACAACGGGATTGGTCTCGGCCGAGGAGTGGATGGATGCCACACCGATGTCGACCGAACAGCTGGCGGATTCAAGCGGTCGCCAGGGAATTCCGCTGCAGTTGCAGATTAACGACAACCAGCAGAACGCGAATGTGTCCGACAACCTGCTGTCGGGAAATGTTGTCACAGGTAATAACAGCATTTCCGACAACGCGTTCGGCACTATGAGTGGGGTTGCCACGGTTATCCAGAATACCGGTAATCAGGTGGTCATTCAGGACAGTACCCAGATCAACATACTGATCAATCACTGACGGAGGTGGGCCATGGCCAGAAAGGTTCTTGTTGCAATCTGCGCGAGTGCCGGACTGTTATGGTCCACCGCTTTCGCCGGGACGGTCACTTTGCCGGGTATTGGCGGTGATGTCCGGGTAAAGGTCAGCAGTTTTGAGAACCGGCGGTTTGACAGCGTCATGCGCCAGCAATACGACTTCAGTTGCGGCTCCGCAGCCGTTGCTTCGTTGTTGTCCTTTCATTACAACGACCAGGTTACAGAGCATGATGTCTTCGTCAAAATGCTTGCGTTGGCAGATGAAAAGAAGGTGCGCCAGGAAGGTTTCTCCATGCTTGATATGAAGCACTATCTGGAGGCCAGAGGCTACCAGGCCGACGGTTTTCGCATGCCGTTGACCGGTCTGAAGGAAAAAGTGCGTTTACCCATGATTGTATTATTGAACATCGATGGCTTCCGGCATTTTGTCCTGATCAAAGGGATCAGTGCTGACGAGGTCCTGGTGGGGGACCCTGCGCGGGGGCTGAAGGTTTTTTCCTACGCGAAATTCAGCGAGTACTGGAACGGTACCGCCTTTATTATCCGCAGCCATCTTGAGCAGGGAAGAGACGGATTCCTCGACGACGGTGTCTGGCCGCAGGTCGCCAGAGCGCCGATACGGAGAAGCTTTGGTGGTCCATCCCTGGGGCACACACTGCCCTACTGGCCCTCTACGAGGGAATGGTGATGCCCGGGATGTTGCGGATGCCAGCCATCGCGTTACTGCTCGTTTCATTCACAGCGGTGTCGCCATCTGCACAGGCCGAGCTGACGTTTGCGCCTGGTGTTGAGCCCCTGAGTGATCCGGAACTGTCAGCTTACCGTGGCGGCTTCCTGATGGACAATCTGGAAATCAGCATTGGTCTGGAGCAGATTGTCGGTATCAACGGCGACACCCTGGTGGTCAACCGTCTGACCATTCCCAACCTCAACCAGGTGGCCAACGGCGGTTTGGTTGACCATCAGATGGAAACAGTACTCGAGGTTATCAGCGCGAACCGTAGTGACGGCGCGCGGATATCCAGTAATATGGCGGGGCCGAGTGGCTGGATGACGGTGATTCAGAATAACCTCGACAGCACTGTGATACAGAATATGCATCACCTGAATATCGAGCTGAATAACCTGGGTGGCGGGAATCCGTTCCAGGCCAGGTTCAGTGATCAACTAATCCAGTTGCTTGGCCGCTGATATCCATTCGTTTCCTGTGTTTCCTGGCTAGAGGCTGATCGGGAGTTTAAGCGTAATTTCGCTGTTGGGCGCGTTTTCCGTAACCCCGATGCTGACTGTCAGGCTTAGCGAAGTGGCCGGCGACAGGCGCTGGGATAAACCGAACGACAGAGAACCTATCTGGATACGATCAAAATTTGCAGCAAACAGATCGTTATTCCTCTCGAATGAGGTTTTACGGATGACCGAGTGGTCATAGCCAAGGCTGAAAGACGTGCGCTCGTTGAACGCAAATCCCATTCCGAAGCCGAAACGGATGATGTCACCGGGGTCAACGGTGCCGCCATTTTCAAACCCCTGCTCCTCTTTCAGGGTCCAGACATAGCTGAGGTTCCCAAACAGCACGGCCGGGTCTGACGGGTAGATGAACGAGAGGCCGGGTTCGAACGCCCAGAAGCCGGAACCGGTGGGCCGGTTTTTCAGTTCGATACCGATAGGGTTGCCCTGGCTGTCCCGAATCACCCGCTGATCAACGTCGTAGGGGCCTTCGCCGGTTGGTGTTTTCACCCGCATGCCGCCGATCACGTAGGGCCACCCGTCCAGACCGTCGGTAAGCTGATAACGGGCCGAGATCTCCACATCACCAAGGCCCTCACCGGATGATTCACGCAGCGTATCCACCGGCGTGCCCTGGAACACGTCGCGCTCCCTCAGGTCCTCGTTGATGCTGAGATAGGGTACACGGACTGCCGCTTCCAGCTTGCTGGAAATGCCGTATTTCAGTGACACCGCGCCGACAAAAATATCTCGCTGGATCTCCGAAATATTGATCAGCCCGATCAGCAGAGCCGGTATCACCGTGTAGCCTTCTATAGCGACTGCGGTCGAGTTGCTGTGGGCATGGGAAAACGACGGCTCGATGGTAAACCGGCCGGGCCTGGTAACGATGCCCCGGTCTGAGGTGATAGATGCAATATCGGTAGCTGGATCATGCCCCGCCTCGGGCGCGGTTATCGTTGTACGGCTGGAACTTTGTGTTGTGTGGCTTTCTGCCTTCGCGGCCTCAACGAATATGGGCGTTGTCGTTGCCAGGGCAGACAGCAGCCAGAACATTCTTGCAGTCATGGGAAACTCCTTTTTAGCGACTCTTGGAGGGGGAGACGGACGTCCTTTGCAGAACCTGGTATTTATCCATCAGCCGGTAAAACGAAACTCTTGAAATGTTCAACAGGCGGGCTGCAGCGGAGATATTGTTTTCGGCCAGAGCCAGACTTACGGAAATTGCCTGGCGATCCGCCATGGAGCGAAAGGCATCAAGGGATAGCTCCTGGCTCCGTTCGCAGCTGTTTGCTGGCGTCTGCGCAAAGCCCATTGTCACGGGATCAATGGCAAGCCCGTCTCCGAGAAGCAGAGCTTGCCGTAATCGATTCTGAAGTTCTCTCAGATTTCCCGGCCAGGAATGTTCCGCAAGTCGGACTGCTGTGGCGTTGTCAAGGCGTTTGGGTCCCGCGGAAAGAGGCGTGGAAGAAAGCATCCGGTTTGCCAGCATGAGGATGTCTTCCCTGCGCTCCCGCAGCGGAGGCAGCGGGACGTGCAGGCTTCCAAGCCGGTAGAAAACATCGCCGCGGAAACGCTCGGATGCCACCAGCTGTTCCAGCGAACTGGTGCTGGTGGCAATTAGGCGAGCGTCCACTTTAATAGTGTGATAGCCGCCGATGCGCTCAATGTAACCTTCCTGTAAAAACCGAAGAATGGCCGATTGTTGCTGCAGGTTGAGCTCATCAACGCCGATAAACAGAAGCGTGCCACCATCGGCGGTTTCGATTTTGCCTTTTTTTGGACTCATGGCATGAGTGAATGAGCCCTTTTCATGTCCGAAAAGTTCGTTCTGGGTCAAAGAGGGGGGCAGGGCTGCACAGTTGATGATAACCAGGGGTTTATTTCTGCGAGGGGAATGGTCGTGAATGAATCTGGCGGCCGCCTCTTTACCCGTGCCGGTTTCGCCGTAAATCAACACTGGTTCTTCCGTATATGCGAACTTGCCAAGCAGCCTCTTTGTCTGCTTTATGGCCGGAGACAGACCTTCCAGGCAAATATCATGGTAGCTTAACGGTGCAGCGCAAGACGCTCTTGCCTTGAGTTCAGACATACCCCAAAGATGACCAAGCATGCCATGAAATGATTCAAGCAGAATCGGCAGGGTGTGGTAATCCTCGCAGTACCGATTAATAAGTTCACAGACATCCGGATTATCGACCTGTCGGGGTTCAACCACCGCAATCCAGTGCGTGACACCGAGCGCTTCCAGCCAGACGCTGACCCGCGCTAGCTGATCCCCGGACATGGTGGTGAGATCCAGTACACCGACCCAGGTTCCGTCATCTGGGATAGCGTCAGGATGTACCTCTGCATCAATGGCAACGGGTATCAACTGCCACTCCTGCAGACCGACAGCCCCCGGCTTGAAACCGGAATCTTTGGCAGACAGCCAAACGAGCGTTCGTTTTTCCTTCATGGCAACTCTCCCTGAGTCCGCGCCGGAAAAACGGATTGCTACACGTTGATGAGATTCTGCTAAAACTGGAAAAGCTTGATCCAGTCACTGCCCTGTGACCGCCAACAGCTGGGTTAATCGGGGCGGGAAATCAGCTGGAACTGAATCATATTGTGTGCCAGTTTTAGCACTTCCAATGGTTTCAGGAGGTTAAAAATTGAAAACTGTGTCGCATATTGTTTTCTGTAAAATATGCCGACACAATTTGGCTCCGAATCAGTTTTTTCCGCGTCTCCAACCGCCCCTCACGGTGGATTTGGACGTCGGTTTGCGGTTTAACGTCCGGCCAGGTCGTCGGTTTGGCCTGTCCGTCCAGGATTGCGGAAGTTAAGAAAGCCGACAGGACATGGCCGGTTCCAACATCGGTGATTACCACAAAGAGTTCTTCGCAGGTAATGCGGCTCTGAAGGCCGGTGTTCTTGAAGCATAATCTAGCCGAAACGGCCAGGTTATATGGTGACATACGTCGGGAGCTCTGACCGCGCCCTGCACTGGAAAGCGGACCTTTTTGCAGAGCGGAGATCGGCGGGTAACGTGTTTTAACCGATATTACTAAGCCGTGAGTGGTTCAGGGACTGGCGAGCGGGTCATGCTGGCCCGGTCGGCTTCGCAGATGATGGTCTGCAGTTCTTGGGGGAACTGGTCGAATAATTCAGCTACTCTAACCCCATTGATCATTGCGATCAGACAGCCCAGCGACGCGGATCACGCAGGCGCTAACGGCTTGCCCCTTATTTTATCGGGTAACACCGGTTAGCGAAGTACCAGATCCCTTAACCTTTGCAGGAGAAAAAAAGTGTCAGACAACAACATCGAACTTACTTCCACCATTAGCGAAGACAACAAACTGGAAGTCGCCCTGAGCGAGATCGAAATCCCGCAGCCGGGCGAAAACCAGGTAGTCATCCGCATCGAAGCCGCCCCTATCAACCCGTCTGACCTGGGAGTGATGTTCAGCGCGGCTGATATGACAACTGCCAGCCAATCCGGCAGCGCCGACCGCCCGGTCATCAGTGCCGATGTCCCGGCCAAGTTCATGGGTGCCGTTAAAAAGCGGGTGGGCAAGGCTATTCCCGTGGGCAATGAGGGCGCAGGTACCGTCGTCGCTGCAGGCTCATCTGCCGCAGCGCAAAGCCTGATGGGCAAAACCGTTGCGTTCATTGGCGGCGGTAGCTACCGCAAATACCTTTGTGCCAATGTGCAAAGCTGTCTGGAGCTGGAGCCGGGTACGACGGCAGTCGAAGGCGCTTCCAGCTTTGTCAATCCGCTGACTGCACTGGCCATGGTGGAAACCATGCGCGCTGAAGGCCACAAGGCTATCGTTCACGCTGCCGCCGCCTCTAACCTCGGGCAAATGCTCAACCGCATCTGCATCGCCGACGGCATCGACCTGGTCAATATCGTCCGCAAGCCGGAACAGGAAGAATTGCTGCGCGACATGGGTGCCAAGTACGTGGTCAACTCCAGTCGCGACAGCTTTATGGCAGACCTCACCCAGGCACTGATCGACACCGGCGCTACCGTCGCTTTCGACCCAATCGGTGGCGGGCGCCTGGCCAGCGATATTCTTACCTGCATGGAAGCCGCCGTCTCTCGCAACATGACTGAATACAGCGTGTATGGATCTGACATCTACAAACAGGTTTATATCTATGGCGGCCTTGATAGAGGCCCCATCACACTGAACCGCAGCTTTGGTTTTGCCTGGGGTGTAAACGGCTTTTTGTTGTTCAATGTTTTAGGCAAGCTGGGTAATAAAATCACCGCGGCCATGCGCAAACGCATAGCCGCCGAGATCAAAACGACCTTCGCCAGTCACTATACTCACGAAGTATCCCTGGCCGGCGCGTTACAGCTGGATGCGATCTCGGTTTACGGCAAGCAAGCTACCGGAGAGAAGTTCCTGATAAATCCGCAGAGCTAACCTTTAGCGTCTGGCTGCAATGTCATCCTTGGGCGCAACGTCAGGATGACATTGCCTGCTGATCTTTCGCTATATATCCCCATGGCGCCAGATCTTCCGATTAATCGAATGGTTGGGTAACGGGGGCACGAGGCCTAGGAGAAGGGCCGCATTGTGGTCGTGGCCGTGAAACCGTGGTTTGGCCGGGATCGCCGCATCATATGGCAACATAGGTTGGGAGTTTTGACCGCGCAATCATTGGAAAGCGGACCTTTTTCAGCGACGAGGTTGGCTGCTGAAAGGAGCTTGGGTAGTCCTTCCAATGAGCAAGCGGCTCGATTTAACGCTCGTGGGGAAGCCCTCCGAAGTTTTAAAGCCGTCCGTGGAAACGGGGTAGAACCCCACACCATTCTCAAGTTCTGGCATTTTATGGCAGCTTATTTTGAGATCAGAGTTTTAGCGCACGCCCACTGGCCCTTTCGCTTACCGGGCTCGGCGACCACAAACGTACCTCGGCCCTTATCTTTCGCGCAGAAGAGAGCCTGATCAGCTGCCAGAATCATGTCCTCCAGAGAATCGAAATCGGCAGCTTGGCCCTGACAGATTCCAATGGAGCAACTGAGACACTCTCCACTGGGACTATTCTCGTTGGGCATCACCATGGTTCGCCACAGGGCCAGAACCTCGTTGGCCTGACGCTCTGATTCATTTGAGTGAAGGACCGGCGTCAATGCAATAAACTCCTCACCGCCATAGCGGCCCAGAATATCGGTCTGGCGTTTAAAAACAGACCTCATAATATCCGCTTGGTTTCGAATAGCGCGATCGCCCGCCTGATGACCATAGCGGTCATTGAATTGTTTGAAGTAATCAAGGTCAAGTATGAACACAACCACCGATTGGCCCGACCGCCGCTGCAAGTCGAAAAAGCGCTCTGATTCGCTCGTGAAAGCTCTACGATTGAGCAGACCTGTTAGGGGGTCGACGGTGCTTAACGTAAGCAGTTGTCCGTTCACATCTTCGAGCTTACCGATCAGACGATCGAGTCTGTATCTTCCGATGACACCAATAAACAGAGAGCCAACGACGAATCCGGTGTTCATGACGGTGCGATCACCATACACCGGATTCAGCAACATCAGGCCAATAAATCCCAGCGAACTCAATGTCATAAGCAAGAGCGCATAACCGAACCGCAGCCCAAATACAAAGAAGCCAAAAAATGCGTATAACAAGGTTCCCTCGTAGGGAAAGCTGAATGCAGCACGCTCCCAAGCTACATGAATCAAATAATAATTCGCGCAGGTAAGGCCAAGAATCGTCAGCAGGAAGGCTGGCTGTGCAAATTGAAAAAAACGTGGGTGAAAAGTAAATGCAAATAGGGAAAAGGCGATTGGAAGCTGAACAAAAACTCGATTTTTTAAATAAAACTCCGACAATTCTACGGGCACTAACTGAAGGTCTTCGATCAGAAAAAGCGAAATCAACAGAGCGCCAATCAGCGTAGAAAACCGAATCAGGTTTATCTCCTGAAACGGACTAGTTTTGGGATCAACCAAAGTATTCAGCATAGAGATAAAAAACCGTCTGGGCTCGAACGCATCACTGTGTGCCAAAGATTTAATCAGATCCGCACATAGCCAAATTCTCAAAAGAGGATAGAACAAAAAAATAGATGAGTATGCAATTTTTTTCAGAAGTGTAAGGGTAATCCCCCTATTTTTAATCGCCCTATTGAGTAGAGGATTAAGCTGTCTTTCGTAGCCGCACTGGAGGTATTTTGGGCTGCGAAAAAGGTCCGCTTTGTGGTGTCATAGCAGCTGAGTTGGATCCGACCAGATTTATTTAATGCTTTCGTCTAAACGTTTCCGAGTCTCCAGGCGCCCTTCGCGGCGAATTTCGGCATTCTTGAAGCGGCGCTGCTGATCTTCGGTCCGGGGTTCAGCGGCGGGCACATCTACCGGCCTGTCATGTTCATCCAGTGCCACGAAGGTGAAAAAAGCCGAAAGGATGTGGCGGCTTTCTCCGGTGTAGCTGTTCTCGGCCTCGACTCGGGCGCCGATCTCCATGGAAGAGCCCCAGCTGCGGTTCAGCGACAGACTGAATAGCAGGGTGTCGTTGCCCTTGGCCGGCGCGCGGAAGTGCATCGAATCGACCGCCGCTGTGACGCACACGCACCCTGAGTGGCGCTCCGCGACCACCAGCGCCAGGCGGTCGCACTTGGCCATGATCATGCCGCCAAACACCGTCTGGTGGGCGTTCATGTCATTGGGAAAAACCTTGTACACGTGTTTCTCGATGGCCGACGCGTCGACGGGCCGCGAGGATTCATGACGCGGAAATTTTGGTGTCATGGCTTTTCATCCTGATTCTGTTCAAAGCGTTCGATCCGTTCCGATGTCACCGGATGGCTGGAGAGCATATCACTGATCCGTTGCCAGTCGTCGTCGCCGGAGTCCGTGGGTTCCGGTTCGCCGTGACTCGCCATCAGCCGTTTCATGATGTTGGCGAAATGGATGGCGGGGATGTTATTCGCGGTCAGGGTATCAAGGGCATAGGTATCCGCCTCGCGTTCAAGATCCCTTGAATAGGCCAGGCTCATCGCATTCGCGCCTATGGCATCGGAGGAGCGGAACAGCACCTCCAGACTCTGGCCTCCTGCGGCTCGAACCAGAGGTCATCCAGTGTTTCCAGAGTCGAATCGCCGATCTGTTCCACAACTGAGTCGGGGAGCGCATTGGCAATAGCCTGGGACGCCCGGGGCACACAGTACATAAAGTTGAATCTGACCGTTGCTGTGGTCACCAGAATGGCGACGAGAATCAGGCCCAGGTGGTTTTCCAGGCGGTGGATCCAGCGGGTGCGCTGTTGACGGCTTTGAAACGCAGTGATTTCACCATTATCCAGGGCACGGCGGGTATTAGCGCCAGGGCGAAGACCACCGCCGCTTCTCCATACAGTTCGGAAAGCACCGCGTAGGCCGCGAACACGGCCAGCGCAATCAGGCGTCCTGTCAGAATGGTCAGCGGTTTTGCGAGATACTGGAAACTGGCGTTGTCCAGTTGGGTGTTGCCATAAAAATACCGTTTGTTGCGCACCGTTGCCCAGGCAAAAAATTACCAGAAATACATAAACGATGCATGACCTGGCTCGCAAATATTGCATCGGCCGCGGCGAGTGCATTCATCTGAACCGGAGTTTGTTATCGTACTACCAACAGAATTTGCTGCGGAGTAACCAACGCGTGGATAAAGCAACACTACTGGCCGAACTTGAAACAGCGCGAGAGCGCACCCGGGCATTGATCACCTCGTTGCCGGAAAACCGGCTGGACGTGCCATACCATCCCGGTGTAAACCCGCCACTCTGGGAAATGGGCCACGCCGCGTTTTTCTATGAAGTGTTTGTATTCAACCTGCTGGACGGCACGCCCAGTTATGACCCGGCCATGGATGACCTGTGGGATTCCTTCCATATCGATCATAAAGACCGCTGGCGGCGGGACCTGTTTCCCGGACGGGAAAAAACACTGGCTTATTTCGACACCATTTATGATCGGATGGCCGCACGAATTGACGGTCAGACGCTGACTGACCGGGAGCTTTATCTCTACCGTTACGCCATTTTCCATCAGAACATGCACATCGAGTCGATCATCTGGTGTCGTCAGACGGTGGGTTATCCCGCCGTCCCGGACTTCCAGCCGGGGCGGGTAGCACCCGGTGAGCCCTTGAGCGGGGACGCACAGATTCCCGCTGGCCGCTGGCTGATTGGCATGCCGGGCGAGTCGGAAGCATACGCCCATGACGATTTTGCCTTCGACAATGAAAAGCCCCGTTTTGAGATAGAGCTGCCTTCGTTCGCCATTTCAAAACAGCCGGTCAGCAACCGCGAGTTCATGGCATTTGTGGACGATGGCGGTTACGAGCGCCCCGGGCTCTGGTCGTTTGGCGGCCGTAAATGGCTGCAGACCGATAGCGATGTGTCTCTGGCTCAAAGCGAACCTCAGCCGCTGATGCAGGCGCCGAAACATCCGCTTTACTGGCGTCGGCAAGACGGCCATTGGCAGGAGCGGGTGTTTGATCAGTGGCAGCCGGTTAACCCGGATGCCCCCGTTGTTCACCTCAGCTATTGGGAGGCCGAGGCCTGGTGTAACTGGGCGGGTCGCAGGCTGCCGACAGAGTTCGAGTGGGAAGTGGCCGCATTGGGTAACCGGCCCGGTGAGCCTTTCCGGCGATTCCCCTGGGGCAACGAACCCGCTTCCCTGGAATTGGCCGACCTCGGTGGTCGTAACATGGCGCAGAACCCGGTCTGGGACTACCCCGCAGGGGATGGCCCCTTTGGCTGCCGTCAGATGGTTGGCAGTGTATGGGAGTGGACCAGCAGCCAGTTCTTCCCCTACGACGGTTTTAAAATCGACATGTATCCGTTTATGTCGACGCTCCAGTTTGGTGACCACAAGGTGACGAAAGGTGGTGGCTGCGCCACATCGCCCAACCTGATCCGCGGCACATACCGCCAGGCCTATCTGGCCCAGCGCAACGATGTTTACACCGGCTTCCGCACCTGTGCCGTATCCGACACCTGAGGAAAATGTTCTATGAACGTGTATGAAACCGACGAACTGCTCAGCCAATACCTGGATTTCCATTTTGGCGAGAGCCATTTTGGCGTTGGTAACTACCCGGCCCGCTGCGCGCGGATATGCCAGGAGCTTATGACCGGGCGCGAAAAAACAAAGGCACTGGATCTGGGGTGTGCCGTCGGGCGCACTGCCTTTGAGTTGGGTCGTGTGTTTGACCAGGTTGTGGGTGTGGACCTCTCGGATCGTTTCATTGATGCCGCAGTTACCCTGCAGAAAGACGGCGCAATCGATTTCTTCCGCCGTGATGAAGGTGAGCTGGGGCAGCGGGTTACGCTAAATCTTGAAAATCTCAACCTTGCACGGGCGGCGGATAACGTATCTTTTGAAGCTGGCGATGCGTGCAACCTGGCGGAGGAGCACAGCAACTACGATCTTATTTTCGCAGGCAATCTGATTGATCGCCTGCAGGAACCCGCCGGCTTTCTGCGAGAGATTCACAATCGACTGTCGGATGACGGTACGCTGGTGATCAGCTCGCCCTACACGCTACTGGAAGAATTCACCCCCAGGCCCCACTGGATCGGCGGATTTGAGCTGAACGGCGAGCCGCGCACCGTGCTTGACGGCATGCGCGAGGTGCTTGCTGATCATTTTGAGGAGATTCAGGCGCCCGAGGATGTGCCTTTCGTAATCCGCGAAACCCGCCGTAAATTTCAGCATACCATTGCCCAGCTCAGCGCCTGGCGCCGGATTCGCTGAAACACCGGTCAGCCGCTGCGCATGAAGAAAGCCGTCTGGGTGGGGTGTCCGGCGTCCGGCACGAATTCGCCGATGCCGCCAAATTCTACGGTGTAGCCATTGCGGTGCGCCACGCCTCGCGCCCAGCGCTGAAATTTGACGCGGTCCCATTCGAATTTGTGATCCTGCTCACGAAACTCTCCGGGGGCGAGGTCGAACAGCGGATTGTATTCCCGGTTTGGCGTGGTCATCAGCAGACAGCCCGGTCGGTATCCGGCGAAAACCGCCATCTCTACCCGTGAAAGTTGCTCCGGATGAACATGCTCAATGGTTTCGACCATGGCAGCCGCCTCATAGCCGGCGAGGGCCGGATTAGGCTCGGTGTAGGAACCGCGAATCAGCTCGACTCTGCAGGGGTTTTGCTCAAAAAAGTCCGCCAACACCAGGCGCGCCTGCCGCAGGGAAACCCCGGAGTTCTCGAGCCCCGTGATCCGATCAAACTGTCTGTCAGCCAACAGCCGGTAAAGCAGCGAGCCCGAACCGCAGCCAAGATCCAGAACCTGGCGGGCGCCGGTCCGCTTTAGCGCCCTGAACACGGAATCCAGACGCTCTTCATGCAGAGAGGTCATCTGGGTCATGGTAGCTTCGTCGGAATTCATAGACGCGTGCATCAGCTTTTGCCTGCGGTCATTGAGGGCACGGCAAGGCGATTGTCCCGAAGGTGGCTGGCCAGCGCCACACCGGTTTCGCTCATGGTCAGGTAGGCTTCGTCAGCCCCCGCGTCGCGGATTTTCTTCGCTTCGTCGGAGTAGAGCGTGTGGGCGACGATATAGCCATTGAAGCCTTTGCGGCGCAGTTGACGTGCAGCAATCAGCTTGCCTTCGATGTCGCTCATGGCGAGCACAACCGCCTCCAGTTCAGGCATGTGCAGGCCCTGCCAGAAGGTGTTGTCCTCGGCGTCTGCAAAGACGACGTTCCGGCCTGCATCCTGGTGGGTCTGGGCTTTTTCCGGGTCGGAGTCCAGGCCGATCAGCTCGGGCTCGGATTCACTCAGCCAGTCGTAGGCCGCCGTCCCGGTTCGTCCCATGCCCATGACCATGACCTTGGTGTTGCCCAGCGAGATTGGCTGCTCGTCCGGGTGTCGTGTGTGGCTTTCAAAGCGTTCCAGTGAACTGCCAAAGCGCTCATAGAGGGAATGGGCATAGCGGTTTAGCGGCGCGGAAATCACAAAGGATAGGGAAACCGTGATAGCCAACGGAATCAGCCACTCAGGCAGCGCTACGCTTGCCACAATCAGCCCGAATTCGCTGTAGTTGGTCAGCGACAGGGAGCTGAGAAAACCACTGCGGGCCCGAAGCCGGAAAAACAGCAACAGGAAGAAAAACAGCAAGCCTTTCAGTGGAAGGACCAGGGCAGCAACCACCGCGAACGTGAGGGCCTGGCTATCCGGCAGCCCGCCGATGCCGATCTGTAGGAAGAAGCCCACCAGAAAGATTTCTTTCACGCTCCATAGTGATTTTGCCAGTTCCTGCGAACGGGGGTGGTTTGCCAGGATGGCACCAAACACCAGGGCGCCCAGTTCCGAGCTGAGCCCCACGGCTTCGAAGCCAAGCCCGCCAACCACCAGTGCCAGAAGCAGGCCCAGAAGAACCAGCAGCTCATCGTGGCCGCTGGCATCCAGCAGTTTGTAGAGCAAAGGCCGCAGCAGAGGCAGGCCAAAGACGATCAGTGCCCATTGCGACGGCGTCTGGCCGGCCGCCAGGCTCATGACCAGCAACGCGATCAGGTCCTGCATGATCAGAATGCCGATGGCGACCCGGCCGTGAAATGCCCGCAGCTCCCGTTTGGATTCCAGAACCTTGGCAGCCAGCACCGTGCTGGAAAAGGAGAGGGCGATTGCCAGCAAAAAGGCGGTCTGCCAGTCCAGATCCATCAACAGATAGAGTCCGGGGGTGAATACGGCGCAGGTAATGCCGAAGTGCAGAAGGCTGCCGCCGATGACTTCGCGACTGATAATTGAGCGAAGTTTCAGTTTCAGGCCAACGGTAAACAACAGCAATAAAACGCCCAGATGGGCGATATGCGCAAGGACATCGGTGGCTTCAATGGTTATTTCAGTGGCGGTCGAGATACCGCTGAGTACAAAACCGGCGGCCAGGTAACCCACCAGGGGAGGGAGACCCACGGTCTTGACCAGCAGGCCAAGACCGAAGGCAAAGGATATCCATATAGCTTCGGGCATGGGTTACTTCACGTTGCTGGACAGTTTCAGCCAAGGCTACCGTGTTTCGGCCAGAAACTCACGAAACAGTTCAGCGGATTCTTCTGGCACTTCGATCATGGGCGCGTGGCCAACGCCTTCCAGAAGTACACGGCGTGCATTGGGGATCTGCTGCACAAAGATCAGCGAATTGCGGGGGTCCGTAATCCGGTCCTCTCTGCCCCAGATTACCAGTACCGGGGCTTTGATGGCGGTGATGCGCTCACGAAATTGCGCTGCCATCGTACTGTCACGGATGTCATTGAAGATCACTGTGTTGACTTCTTTATTGGCAATCGCTTTCTCTTCCATAACGCTGTAGATGGGCCAGGGAACAAAGGGCTTTTTCTCCATCGCAAAATCCACCAGACGCTCGAAATCACCCTCCTGGGTTGGAATGAGTGGGTTTGTGCCCGCCGTCACCTGATCGGCCAGGTCTGATTCGTAGGCCCAGATGCCGGCAGGATCAAACAATACAGCCGAGAGAATCTGATCGGGGTAGTTGGCGGCATAAAGCGCGGTAATGGCCCCTCCCATAGAGTTGCCCATCATGTGGAATCGACCGAGCTCAAGCTCGTCAAGAATCGTTGCCAGTCGATCAGTCTGCTGGTCAAAGTGATAGCCGATGTCCAGTGGTTTGCTGCTGTCTCCGTGACCGGGCAGGTCTATCGCGTAGACGTTGAATTCTTTCGTCAGCTCCCGGGCCAGGCGCGTCCAGTTGTCCTTGTTGGCGCCAAAGCCATGGATCATCACGATGGTGTCGCCGTCAACCGGTTCAACATTGCGCAGGTAGGCGATATTCAGCTCGTTGACGCGCACTGAAGATGCCTCCAGCCCTGCACTGGAGCGTTCCCAGCCTATGGCGCTGTCGTACAGAGCCTGACGGGAGCAGGCGCTGATCATCAGGGCAACGATAATCAGGGTGATCAGTGACAGGACGGATCGGGATTTCATGGTGGTCGTTCCTTGAACAGGTTGTCATTTGCAGGTCTGAACCCGAGCTAGATTACGGCAAAAAAAGGCCCGGTAGATTCAACCGGTCAGTGCAACACAATGCACGCTGGTAATTATCGGGGCTTTCAAAATGCCGCAGCAAATTTCAAAAACCAGAGGACTGACCTACCAGCAGAAGCAGGAGCTATGGGCTCGCTGGAAGAAAGGACAGTCGCTTAGCGAGATTGGCAGAGCCCTTGGAAAGCATGCTGGATCCATTACCGGAATGCTCGCTATACGTGGTGGCATTGCCCCGTTGGGACGCTCCAGATCGGCGAGAGTGTTGGGTAGCTCTGAGCGTGAAGAGATCTCAAGAGGCCTATCAGCTGGTCTGTCATTGACGCAGATCGCTGACTTGATTGGGCGATCTACATCGACCATCAGCCGAGAGGTAAAGAGAAACGGAGGAAGAAGCGAGTACCGGGCGAGCTTGGCAGATCGTCGGGCCTGGACGCAGTCAAAAAGGCCAAAAAAGTGCCTGCTCGCACTGCATGAATCCCTTCAATTGGCTGTTGCTGAAAAGCTCAGCCTTGACTGGTCTCCAGAGCAAGTAGCAGGCTGGCTGAAACGCCAGTTCCCGGACGACAAGTCGATGCATGTCTCCCACGAAACGATTTACCGAAGTCTCTTTATTCAAGCAAGAGGCGTTCTGAAGAAGGAGCTTGTCAAACATCTCCGATCAAGACGCGGTATGCGCAGATCACGGCACAGAAGCTCTGATGAGGAAGCATCCCGAACTAGCATCTCCGATTTAGTGTCTATTCGCGCTCGGCCACAAGAAGTTGAAGACAGGGCTATTCCTGGCCACTGGGAAGGAGACCTGATCTCCGGATCCAGGAACTCACATATTGCGACGCTTGTAGAGCGCCAGTCTAGATTTACGATGCTAGTTCACGTTGCAGGCAAGGATACGGCAAGCGTCGTTTCGGCACTTTGTCGAGAGGTTGGCCAGCTACCCGACGAGTTGAAGAAAAGCCTGACCTGGGACCGAGGGGGTGAGCTAGGTAACCACCGAACATTTACGCTCGCGACCGACATGCAGGTTTATTTCTGTGACCCACAGAGCCCTTGGCAACGCGGTACCAACGAAAACACCAATCGGCTATTGCGCCAGTATTTCCCTAAGAAGACTGATTTATCGGGTGATTCTCAGGATCAGTTAAATCTATTCGCCAGGAAGCTGAATGAACGGCCGAGGAAAACGCTCGACTACCTGACGCCAGTGGAAAAGCTGCAAAGTATATTTGCGTTGACCGGTTGAACTCACCCCGGTCAATGACCGGGCCCAGGGTTTTCTGAGTCAACTCTGAAGGCGGCGGGATTTATCCGCCCCAGGCGTCTGCAGTCATCAGAAATCAACGCTCACGCCCAAGGACGCCGTGCGCGGCAGATTCGGCCGTGCGCCATCCGGCAGACGTGAAACGATGCGCTGCTGATCGAACAGGTTATCGACCTTGAAGAACACCTCTGCACTGCGGGTCAGCTGATAGCGGCTGATGTAATCCACGGTAAACAGGGATTCGGTCTCATCCAGGCTGGTGGCCGTGTCGTTGCAGCCGGCGCTGGAACAGAGTTCATCTAGATAGGTTGCTACAAGATAATTATCCCAGCCGCTTGGGTGCTCCAGGCCGGTACGAAGGCTAAGCTGATTTTCTGGAACGTCCTTTAGCTGATCACCTTTCTGTAAACCCGAGACGGCGTTGTCCTTGCTGATTTCGGCCTGGGTGTAGGTGTAGGTAACGTTGACAGGGATATTGAAGTTGCCGGCACGGGTATCGGTCTGCAGTTGCAGTTCAACGCCGGCAATTTCCGCTTCGCCAGTTACGAAGCTGCCTGAGGTCGCGCCGTTGCTGCAGGGTGCGCCGACAGAGCAGTTCTCGGCCTTGTTGGAAAAGTCGCTGTAGAAACCGATCATTTCCGCAAAGAAACCATCGCCAAAGTAGCGGCCGCCGAATTCCCAGTTATCGCTGGTTTCCGGGTCTTCGTTCTTTCTAGCACCGCCGCCGAGGGGAGAGAACCCTTGATGGAAGCCGCCGAGTACCTGCACCCGTTGTGACAGATCATAGGTAAAGGAAGCTCCGGGCAAAAGCTCACTGGTGTCATTGCTTCGCGTGCCGCCAACGTTGTTGCGATCTGCGTCGGCATACTGGGTGCGGCTGGTTTCAACGTCTTCATAGCGCAGAGCGAAGTTCATGTTCAGCCGTTCAGTGGCCTGCCATTTATCCAGTACCCAGAAGCTCAGCGCTTCACCGGTTTCGAAACGGTTATCGCCACCGGTAGGCGCGACGGTGTTCTGATAAACAAGGGAACCATTGACCTGGTCGTACACATCGACGGGCTGGAAACGGTCCATTTCATCTTCGTGGTACCGGCCGCCCACTGCAACCTGGTGTGCACCCAGATCGACGTCGAAATTCACCTGTAGGCCCTCTGAGATATAGGCCCGGTTGTTGTTTTTGTAATTGAGATCGTCGACGTCGACGGTGCCGTCGAGAATACCCTGATCATTGGCGTTGCCTGCGTTTGCCCCGTCGACGAAGTTACCGCCCCCGCTGAGCTTGAACCAGTTCCTCTTGAAGTCGTTGTGGTAGATGGTTGCGGTGCTGCTCAGGGTGTCAGTCCAGGCGAACTGATGGGTTAGGCTGGCGCCAAAATGGCGATTATTCATCTGGTCAATGCTGGACAAACCGTAGCGTCGGTCGGGATCACTATCGAAGTCGTCATCGGTAAGGCCCAGGTAACTGGCGTTGGAGGTTTCCTCAGAATACTGCAGCTTGGCGGTCAGGCTCTGCCGCTGTCCCTGCCAGCGAAGTTTGCCGACATAGTCTTCAATATCGAACCCGCTATCCCGGTTGCTGCGATCGATCTCCTTGAAGCCCTGATTGGAACGCTGGACGGTTTCGACGAGGTAGCTCCAGTCGCCCTGGGCATCGCCGACGCTGACGTGCAGATCCGTCGAGCCGCGCTCATTGGAGACGGCTTCAATGTTGCCTTTGCGTTCTTCGGGAATCGGCGTGGAAATGAGGTTTACAACGCCACCCGTTGTTTGCGGACCGTGACGTAGCAGTGGCGCACCTTTAAGCACCTCAACGCCGGACATACGCTTCATGGTCGGAAAGTAGTACGCGGCCGGATTAGAGTAGGGCGCGGGGGCTACCAGCACGCTGTCTTCCATCAGGGTGATATTGCTGCTGCGCTCGGCCGTAGCACCCCGGATGCCGATGTTTGGCCGCAATCCCTGGCCTTCTTCCTCGCGAACGTAAACGCCCGGCACGGTTTTCAGAACCTTGTGGATGTCGGTGACAACCTCGGTTTCCATCTGTTCGTTGCCGACAACGTAACCGGACCCCGGAAGCGTCTGGGCAGTTGAAGCGTCTCCGATAATGACCAGTTCGTTCAGGCTCTGTTCCTGGGCCAGGGTGGGCGCCGAGGCGGCGATAACTGCCAGAGTCAGCAGGTTTCGGGAAAATCGGGTGTACATGTTGCTCTCCTGTTACATCGGTTTGGTCGGACGAGGGCAACTATACAAATGATAATCAATAACAACAAGTATAAATTATCAATTGCATTTAAAAACCGGAAATTTCCGGTTTTGTGATGATCAGACGCAAAAAAAACCCGGCAGAACCGGGCTATTGGTGGGGGGCTTTCGCTGACGGTCAGCGGCTACTCACTTTCGCGGGCAATCGCGCGAAAGCCGATATCAGAGCGGCAGAAGACGTCGTTCCAGTGGATACCCTGGGCAAGGCGATAGGCCCGTTGCTGGGCCCGGGTGACGGTGTCGCCAAGAGCAGTCGCGCAGAGTACCCGGCCGCCATTGGTCACTACCTTGTCGCCGTTCAGTTTTGTGCCCGCGTGGAACACTTTTTCCCCGGGGGTTTCCACGTCCGGCAGTCCGGTGATAGCGTCACCCTTGGCGTAGCTGCCGGGATAGCCCCCTGCGGCCAGTACAATACCGACGGCTGCGCGTTCGTCCCATTCCGAGTTGCACTGGTCCAGCTTGCCATCAATGGCGAATTCGCAGAGTTCGACCAGGTCGGATTTCATGCGCAGCATGATGGGCTGGGTTTCCGGGTCACCGAAACGGCAGTTGAACTCAATGACCTTCGGCGCGCCGCCTTCGTCAATCATCAGGCCTGCATAGAGAAAGCCCTTGTAGGGATGCCCCTCGGCCGCCATGCCCTCAACGGTCGGATTGATCACCTCGTTCATGATGCGGTTGTGAACCTTCGGGGTTACCACCGGGGCCGGGGAATAGGCGCCCATGCCGCCGGTGTTGGGGCCGGTGTCGCCGTTGCCGACGCGCTTGTGGTCCTGGGAGGTCGCCATCGCCAGTACGTTCTTGCCGTCTACCATGACGATGAAGCTGGCTTCTTCGCCGTCCAGGAATTCCTCAACCACGACGCGGTTACCGGCGTCGCCAAAGGCGTTACCTGCGAGCATGTCCCGAACCGCGTCTTCAGCTTGCTGCAGGGTCATGGCAACAATCACGCCCTTGCCAGCGGCCAGGCCGTCGGCCTTGATCACAATGGGAGCACCCTGCTGGCGAACGTAGGCCAGCGCCTCGTCCAGATCGGTGAAGTTGCCGTAGGCGGCCGTGGGGATCTTCTGGCGTGCCAGAAAGTCCTTGGTGAACGCCTTTGAGCCTTCCAGCTGCGCAGCACCGGCGGTGGGTCCGAAGACCCGCAGACCGCGTTCTTCGAAAAGGTCGACAATGCCCCCGACCAGCGGCGCTTCCGGCCCGACGATGGTCAGGCCGACGCCGTTGGCAGCGGCGAAGTCGGCCAGCCCTTTCAGATCCATCACGTCAATATTGATGTTTTCCAGGCGAGGTTCGCGGGCGGTGCCGGCGTTGCCGGGGGCGACGAAGACGCGGTCTGCCCGGGGTGACTGGGCGGCTTTCCAGGCAAGAGCGTGTTCGCGGCCGCCTGCGCCTATCACAAGAATATTCATGGCTCTCTCCCCATCAATGCCTGAAGTGACGCATGCCGGTAAACACCATGGCGATGCCATGTTCGTTGGCGGCGTCGATGACCTCCTGGTCGCGCATGGAGCCGCCGGGCTGAATCACGGCAGTTATGCCGGCCGCAGCGGCCGCATCAATGCCATCACGAAACGGGAAAAAAGCGTCAGAAGCCATCACCGAGCCTTTGACTTCCAGGTTCTCGTCAGCCGCTTTGATACCTGCAATTTTTGCGCTGTAAACCCGGCTCATCTGGCCTGCGCCGACACCGATGGTGCGTCCCGCGCGGGCATAGACGATGGCGTTGGACTTGACGTATTTCGCCACTTCCCAGGCGAACAGCAGGTCGTTCAGCTCCTGCTCGGACGGCTGGCGGTCGGTGACCATCTTGACGTCTTCCATGTCAACCATGCCCAGGTCCCGATCCTGCACCAGCAGGCCGCCGGTGACGCGCTTGTAGTCCAGGGACTTTGCGCGTTCGCCATCGAGCTCACCGCAGGCAAGCAGTCGCACGTTCTTTTTGGCGGCGACCAGTTCCAGCGCGTCGGGCGCAATCGACGGGGCAATGATGACTTCCACAAACTGGCGGTCGACGATAGCCTTGGCGGTGACAGCGTCCAGTTCCCGGTTGAAGGCGATAATGCCCCCGAACGCCGACGTCGGGTCGGTGGCAAAGGCCAGGTTGTAGGCTTCGGCAATGTCCGAGCCGATAGCGACGCCACAGGGGTTGGCGTGTTTCACAATGACGCAGGCCGGGTCGGCGAAGGGTTTGACGCATTCCAGCGCTGCATCGGTATCGGCCACGTTGTTGTATGACAGCGCTTTGCCCTGCAGCTGTTTTGCGGTGGCGACGCAGGCTTCCCGCGGATGGTGTTCCCGGTAGAAAGCGGCGCGCTGATGGGGATTCTCTCCGTAACGCATGTCCTGCACTTTCACATACTGGCTGTTGAAGGTGCGGGGGAAATCAGCGTTGTCGTTGTCTGCCGTGCGCCCGCCGAGATAGTTGGCAATGGCGCCGTCGTAACCGGCGGTGTGCTCGAACGCTTTCACGGCCAGATCGAATCGGGTGGCGTGGGTCAGTCCGCCGTCGTTGGCTTGCAGTTCCTTCAGCACCCGGCTGTAATCGGTGGTGTTAACCACAATCGCCACATCGTTGTGGTTCTTGGCGGCCGCGCGCACCATGGTCGGTCCGCCGATGTCGATGTTTTCAATGGCGGTGGCCAGATCACAGTCCGGCTTTGCGACGGTCTCTTCGAAGGGGTAGAGGTTAACCACCACCATGTCGATCGCCTGTACGTCGTGTTCGGCCATCACCGCGTCGTCGGTGCCCCGGCGACCCAGAATACCGCCGTGGATTTTCGGGTGCAGGGTTTTTACCCGGCCATCCATCATTTCCGGAAATCCGGTGTAGTCACTGACTTCGGTAACCGGTATCTGGTTTTCTTTCAGCAGTCGGTAGGTGCCGCCAGTGGACAGCAGTTCAATACCGAGTTGGCTCAGCGAGCGGCCGAAATCAACAATTCCGGTTTTGTCGGATACGCTGATCAACGCCCGACGGACGGAGGTATTCGTCTGATTTGCCATATCAGAGCAAGTCGTACTGTTTGAGTTTCTTGCGCAACGTCCCACGGTTCAGCCCGAGCATGGTGGAGGCCCTGGTCTGGTTGTTGCGGGTGTACTTCATCACCTGCTCCAGCAGCGGTGCTTCCACTTCGGACAGCACCAGCTGGTAGACTTCTGTGACCGGCGCGCCCTCGAGCTGGGCGAAATAGTTTTTCAGGGCGACTTCCACGCTGTCGCGGAGGGTGACGGCGTTGCCGCTGCCATTCACCGTCTGCAACTGGTGGACGTCGTCGTTGGCGGATTGTGCTGGGGCGTCATTAGCCAAAGTGTCAGCGGTCATGCTGCGAATACCTCTCCATTTCGTAAACGTGCAAAATATTGTTGGATGCTTTCCTTCTGCTCTAACGGGTCATCAATGGCGTTAAAGCGCTTTCTGAACTGTTTGTCCTCGTCATGGGACTGCAGGTACCAGCCCACATGTTTTCTGGCGATGCGCACGCCCATGGGTAGGCCGTAGAACCGGTGCAGTTCTTCCAGATGCCCGCTGAGCACTGTTTCAACCTCGTCCAGCGGCGGCATCATCAGGTGTGTGCCGGTCTCCAGGAAATGCAGTATTTCCCGGAAAATCCAGGGCCGGCCCTGTGCGCCACGGCCGATCAGCAATCCGTCAGCGCCAGTGTGGCGGAGCACATCTCTGGCCTTTATTGCACCGGTGATGTCGCCGTTGGCAAAAACCGGGATGCTCACCTGCTCCTTCACCGCGGCGATAGTGTCGTACTCGGCTTCGCCTCTGTAGGCATCCGCCCGGGTGCGGCCGTGAACTGCCAGCGCCTGGATGCCGGCGTCTTCTGCCATGCGCGCAATCAGCGGAGCATTGCGGTTTTCCCGGTCCCAGCCGGTGCGCATTTTCAGCGTCACCGGAATATCCACCGCGGCCACCACGGCCTCCAGAATTTCCCGCACCAGTTTTTCGTCTTTCATCAAGGCCGACCCCGCCGCCTTGTTGCAGACCTTTTTGGCGGGACAGCCCATGTTGATGTCGATAATCTGGGCGCCGGATTCAGCGTTCAGCCTGGCGGCATTGGCCAGCATCTCCGGGTCACCGCCAGCGATCTGCACAGAGCGCGGCTCGGGTTCGCCATCGTGGTTCAACCGGGTTTGTGATTTGCGCGTGTGCCACATCCTGCTGTCTGCAATCACCATTTCCGACACTGCCAGCCCCGCGCCCATCCGTCGGCATAACAGACGGAAGGGTCGATCGGTCACTCCGGCCATGGGAGCAACGATCAGTGAGTTCGGCAGGGTATACGGCCCGATGTTTGCCGTTGGCAGCATGATCTCAGTCCGTGTCGGAAGCAGGTTAAGCGAAGTCAAACTGGAACGGTTGCTCAATAAATAACCGATTCCGGTTTGAAGGGCGACAATGATACCGCCGCACCGCACGGTATTGAAGGGGCCAGTGCCTGAAAAAATTGATTATTTTTCGTTCTTTCTGGTTGACTTTTGGTCGACCTGATACGTTCAGCGCAGGTTAAAAACTCGAGTCCCCGGGTCAGGGCGTATTGGCCCGAAACACAATATTATAATTAACGGCGTCTTTGCCGGGGTCGCGGATATTTATAAGGATTCGCACCGGGGTGTCCGGCGGCATGGCTTCCATACCTTTACCGGCCCCCGCCAGGTATTCCTCTGGGGTGAAAACACTCTGGGCAACAATATCGTTATTGAGATTGGAGAAGGTTAATGCGATTGCGGGAAAAGGCTGCTCAAACGACGCGCGGTTGATAATGACAGCGTCCACGACAAGCTGGTTGCGATTGTCAGGGTTGGTTTTCACCACCAGCTTGCGGCTCTGGATTGACTGAACGTCAACCAGTGGTTCGAGATCGCAGCGGAATATCTCGCAGCCCTGGACATAGAAGGGGCGGAGCTGGGGAATGGCAGACAGCCGGTCAAACTGGTACCAGACGATCTGGGAAACCGCTCCACCCAGTAAAGCGGCAATGGCTAGAAACCAGAGAAACCCTCGCAGGCGTCCGCCGCCGTTGCCGGAGACTGCAACCGGTTCGTGTCGCAGATTGTGATAGGGCGTTTCTGATTTTCGGGTGGTCGGCTGGAAGTCCGGGTCCGGGTGATCAATGAAAAAACTGTCGTACTCTTCTTTTCCGGACCGGGGTTCTGGTTCAGCGTGCGGCTGCGCTGGCTCCGGCGCCGGCTTCGGCTCTGGCTCTGGTTCGGGCTTCGGCTCTGGTTCTAATTCGGGTTCTGGCTCTTGTTCTTGCTCCGGTGCGCGTTTGGGCTTGTCGTTATCGGACAGCATGGCCTCGGCCCAGCTTTCGTCGACGGACTCGCCAGACTCCTCATCATCACCGGTGTTGAATCCCTTTCCCTGGCCTTCTTCATCGACGGAACGAAAGCTATCGCTCAGCTCTTCTTCGTTGAAGGTCAGCCTGGTGCCGGCGTAGTTGCTCTCGGCGGCGTCTTCTTCCGGATTGTCTGCGAACAGCAGGTCGTCTTCGGCATCCTTGCGCGAGGAGTCTTGCCCACTATCCGGATCAGATTTGTTTTCCGGGACGACAGAGGGCGGGTCGGTTTCCCTGATTTCGTGTTCGACGGCATTGAACACCGACATGCAGTTGCCACATCTTACCCTGCCCCCGGCAACGCTCAGTTGGGCGTCCGTCACCCGGAACCGGGTATCGCATTTTGGGCAGTGGGTCTGCAAGCTGTTCTGAGGCATGCCGGGGTCCTGTCAGCAATATTGCTAGGGATGGGGCAGTTTAGTCGGTTACGCCGGATTCGTCATCCGCGGTTGCGACGCCCGGTGAGCCTGACCCATTCTTCTCGCTGCTCCGGTTCGTCCATCACGAACCAGGGCTCGTAAGCGGCCATCACTTCACGGGCCTGACTGGACAGAATGCCGGATAGCACCAGATGACCGCCGGGCCTGACTCTGCTGGCCAGATGCCCCGCCAGACCGATGAGCGGCTGGGCAAGAATATTGGCAAGCATCAGATCTGCAACGGTGGCCGGTTCTTCTTCCGGCAGGTAGAGATCCAGCCTGCTCTGCTCTACCTGATTACGCCGTGAGTTCTCGCGGCTGGCTTCCAGCGCCTGGGGGTCGGTGTCCACGCCAATCACGTGATCGGCCCCCAGCAGCAGTGCGGCAAGGCCCAGAATACCGGAACCGCAGCCGTAATCGATGATCTGTTGCCCGCTGACATCCTGGCCGTCCAGCCATTCCAGGCAAAGAGCGGTGGTCGGATGCGTTCCGGTGCCGAAGGCAAGACCCGGGTCCAGCGCCAGGTTGGCGGCGTCCGGGTCCGGGGCTTCGTGCCAGCTGGGCACGATCCAGAGACGACTGCCGAACTGCAGCGGCTTGAAGTCGTCCATCCACTCACGCTCCCAGTCTTTGTCCTCCACCAGCGTCACCTCGATTTCCGGCAAGGACTGCTGGGTCTGCTGGTGCCAGGCGTCTTTTACCTCGCTGCACAGGCGGTCGATATCCCGCTGGGAGTCAAACAGGCCGGTCACGCTGGTCTGGTGCCAGAGTGGGGTGGTTCCGGGATCAGGTTCGTAGAGGGGCTGGTCAGCGGCGTCTTCCATGGAAACGGCCTCTGCGCCCAGTTCCATCAGGAGATCCTCCAGCTGATCGGCGTTATCCGGATCAGCGGGGATCTGTAATTGTATCCAGGGCATGCTCAGCTCAGTCCCGTATCAGTTTTTCCAGGTAGTGTATGGTGAATTCTACCTGTTTAAAGCCGCCGTCGCGCACCAGTTTCCGGTGCAGCGACTGATTGGTCTTGATGCCTTCGACCAGAAGCTCGTCCAGCGCGTTCTTCATCCGGCGCCGGGCAATTTCGCGGTCGTCGCCCCAGGTGATCAGTTTTGCCACCATGGAATCATAGTAGGGCGGAACCGTGTACCCGCTGTAAAGGTGCGAGTCGACGCGGATGCCGTTGCCGCCCGGCGCATGGAAGTGCGTGACCTTGCCCGGGCTGGGCACAAACGTGACCGGGTCTTCGGCATTGATCCGGCATTCCAGGGCGTGCCCGGAAATCTTGATCTCATCCTGGGTGTACTGCAGGGGCAGACCGCTGGCGATTCGCAGCTGTTCGCGAACGATATCCACGCCGGTGACCATCTCCGACACAGGATGTTCCACCTGAACCCGGGTGTTCATCTCGATAAAGTAGAAGCCGCCGTCCTGGTACAGAAATTCAAAGGTGCCGGCGCCGACGTAGCCGATTTCTTTGCAGGCATCCACGCAGGCCTTGAGCGTCTTCTCCCGCGCTTCCGGATCAATATTCGGCGCGGGCGCTTCCTCCAGGACTTTCTGGTGGCGACGCTGCATCGAGCAGTCCCGGTCGCCGAGGTGGATCACGTTGCCGTGGGTGTCGGCCAGTACCTGAACCTCGACATGGCGAGGGCGCTCGAGATATTTCTCGAGGTAAACGGTGGCGTCGCCGAACGTATTGCTGGCTTCACTCTGGGTAATCTGGATGCTTTTGAGCAATGAGGCTTCCGAGTGAACCACCTGCATCCCGCGACCGCCGCCGCCTGAAGCGGCCTTGATGATCACCGGGTAGCCGATTTGCTGGGCAATCTTCAGTGTGCGTTCGTCATCATCGGTAATGGGGCCATTCGAGCCCGGCACCGTTGGGACACCGGCCTTGATCATTGAATTGATCGCGGAAACCTTGTTGCCCATCAGGCGGATGGTTTCTGCCCTGGGGCCGATAAACCGGAAACCGCTTTTTTCAACCTGTTCGGCGAAATCCGCGTTCTCTGCCAGGAAACCGTAGCCCGGATGAATGCCCACCGAGTCAGTGACTTCTGCGGCGCTGATAATGGTAGGGATGTTCAGGTAGCTCTGGGTGGCGTTATTGGGGCCAATGCACACCGATTCATCCGCCAGCCTCACATGCATCAGGTCCCGGTCGATCTGGGAATGAACCGCCACGGTTTTGATGCCCAGTTCTTTGCAGGCGCGCAGAATGCGCAGCGCAATTTCACCACGGTTTGCGATCAGAACTTTTTCTAACATAGCCATGATTAGGTCACCGGGTTCAGGAAATGATCATAAGCGGCTGATCGAACTCAACCGGCTGCCCGTTCTCCACGAGAATCTCGGACACAGTGCCGCTTTTATCGGCTTCGATCTGGTTCATCATTTTCATGGCTTCAACAATACAGACCACTTCGCCCGCTTTCACCGACTGACCGACCTCGACAAACATTTTGGAGGTGGGTGATGGGGAACGGTAAAAGGTTCCCACCATCGGCGATTTCAATGAGTGGCCTTCGGGCTCGGCCTTCTGCGCCGGCTCCGGCGAACCGCCGCCTGAAGCGGGGGCTGATGGCTCCGGCTGATGGGCCGGGGCAGGGTAATGCGACATGTACTGGGGCGCCGGGGCGATCTGTTCACGACGGCGTGAAATGCGAACAGAGTCGTCGCCTTCGTGAATTTCCAGTTCTTCGACGTCGGATTCCTCCAACAGCTCGATCAGCTTTTTTATTTTACGAATATCCATAGTCAGTCCGGTCCGTTTGTCAGGTCTAGCGGTGAATTCGTTGCAGGGCAGCCGTCAGGGCCAGATCGTACCCTTGGCTGCCCAGCCCGCAGATAACGCCGTCGGCGATATCAGAAAAATAGGAGTGATGACGGAAAGCTTCCCGCGCATGCACGTTCGAAAGATGTACTTCGATAAACGGAATGCCCGACGCCAGAATGGCATCCCTCAGGGCAACGCTGGTGTGCGTAAAGGCAGCAGGGTTGAACAGTATAAAATCCACCTCCTCCGAACGCGCATCGTGAATCCGTTCGATCAGCTCGTATTCAGCATTCGATTGTAAATGTAGCAGGTGATGGCCAACTTCGGCGGCCCGATCGTGCAATCGCTCGTTGATATCGGCCAGAGTCTCGTGCCCGTAGACCTCGGGCTCGCGGGTGCCAAGCATGTTCAGGTTGGGGCCATGAAGCACCAGTATCGTCGCCATACTTTTTTTACCTTGCTGACTTTCCTACAGGATCGTCAAAAGTGTCGACATTTTCCAGCAAATGAACGGATTTTTACGGATTAAAGATAGCACGCCGGAGATTTAGCGGGCCTGTTGCGCTCTTCATCACGGCATTATTGTCGTGAAGGGTGGCGGCGAGTTCTATAAGACGTTGGTTTCATAAGTCAGCCCCGGCAGGGGCATGGGCGCTGGGCAAAAAGCTTAATCGTTGAAGGTGGTGACGCAGTTGCGGCCCTGTTCCTTGGCATCGTAAAGCGCCCGGTCAGCGCGCTCGCACAGTGACTGCGAGGTTTCGCCGGGTCTGAGGGTAGCGACGCCACAGCTGAAGGTCACGTTGAATTCGCGATCACCGGCCGGCTGGAGCAGTTCCGAAAAACGTTCGCGGATCTCGTTCAGCACGTTGCGGGCGTCACCGTCGCGGGTTTCCGGCAGGATGATGGCAAATTCCTCACCGCCGTATCGCCCGATGTGGTCGGATTTGCGCAACCGCTGTTTGAGGAACATGGACAAACTGCGCAATACGCGGTCGCCGATGGGGTGGCCAAACGTGTCGTTCACCTTCTTGAAATAATCGATGTCGATCATGGCAAAACACAGCGGCTGATCTTTTTGGTTGGCGCGGACGATTTCCTGATCCAGCAGGAAGAGCGTATGGGTGTGATTGAAGAGCCCGGTCAGGCTGTCGCGGATCATCAGTGCCAGCAATGAACGGGCCCGACGACCACGATTGTGGATAGTGGACACCAGGTGCTTGGGGTCAATCGGCTTAGTCAGGAAGTCGTCACCGCCCAGGCTCATGGCGTGTAGCTGCTTGCTGACATCGTCCTCCGCGGACAGATAGACGATGGGCACACTGTGAAAACGGTCCTGCTGGCGGATAACCCGGGCGATTTCCATGCCGGTGCAGCCGGGCATATACATGTCCAGAATGATGATCTCCGGTGAGAAGGATTCCAGCGCCGTGATGATCTGCATCGGATCAGTGATGATGTGGCCGTTCATGCCCGCCTTTTTAAGTACGGTTTCCATGTACTTGGCCTGGGCCCGGGAATCATCCAGCACCAGCACTTTATAGGGCTCGACGGTATTGCCGTGGGTGTAGGTTTCGATTTTCTCGATCAGCTGGCCGGGATCTACCGCCGGATAAAAGAACTCTTCACCACCGCACCGGGATGCACGCAGGCGCGTTTCAATAGTGCCGTCCTCATCGCTCATGAAGATGATGGGGATCGGGGTGTCGTGGCGTTCCTGTAGCTTTTCTATGGTTGCGATGCCGTCCAGCGCAGCCGCGCCGAAGTTAACGTCCACCAGGATGGTTTCCGGCTTGTGAAGGGCACAGGCGTCGATCAGGTCTGCCTCGCTGTGGAAAGCGGACGCCCGGAAACCGAAGAATTCAAGCTGGCGGATCAGGCGGCTGGCCATTTCGCCGTTGGCGAGTGCAATGTAAACCGGCGTGCGGCGAAATTGCTGGGGTGCCTCGGTGGCTTCCTGATCGGTCCGGCGCAGGGTGCTGCGGGAGAGCGTTTCAATGGCCTCTTCAAGTGGCTTGACCAGCCTGGTCGGCACGCCTTCACCCTGGGGCCACTCGCCGATCAGATCGAATACCTGACGGCCCGCGTCGCTGTGCTGTTGCATTTCAAAGCGCTGGGCATAACGGACCAGCTTGTCTGTGGCCCCGGAAAACTCGTCGCGAAACCCGGAGGCCTGAGCCGGATTCTCATGAATCTTCTGCCAGGCGTCCAGAACAACACGGGCCTGCGTTGTCACGCGGCGTGCAAAATGTTGCCTGAGTTTGTCTTTCTGGCTTTCGTCGCTCATCGTGCTCGGGCCTGTTTTTTTGGTTTTGCGCCATCCGGCTCCGATCCGGACCTTTCATGTCCACATTAATCGTCTTGAACAGTCTATAGTGTTTCGAGTTGTGGGCGCAGGTGACGCTGTGTAAATCTTTGTCAATTACCACAACGGCCTGGGAAGCATTGCTTTGCCCTGAGTCGCCTTGACGGCGCGCGTCAAATTGCATCTGGCGGGTCATTGCTGCATGGTGCATTGTTGGCTCAGCGAGAATTAACCACAGGAGAAGAAACAACTGATGGCGGGAAAAATCAGGCAGTATTTCAAAGATCGTAAAGGTGACGCAGGGGATCTGGGTGGCGCTGGTTTCATCGGGAAGTTTGTGTTGGTGGTTATCGTACTTTATGTTCTGGCCACCCTGGTGATGGGCATGATCTGGAGCAGCGAACCGGATCAATTCTCAGTGCGTGAGCACACCCGGTCGGTCGCCAATAGTATGGAGCGGGAGCCGGTCACTGGCTTTGCCACCACGGTTACCATGATCCGGATAGCGGAAACACTTATGGAAAAGCCCGGTGGCTACATCACCAACGACATTTTTCCTCCGGGCTTGTGGTTGGACAACATGCCGCGTTGGGAATATGGCGTGCTGATTCAGCTACGTGATCTTTCCAGCGCCCTGCGTAAGGATATAAGCCGCTCCCAGAGCCAGTCAGCTGAAGACCGGGATCTGACGGTGGCCGAACCGCAGTTTCATTTTGATAACAGTAGCTGGGCTATCCCTTCCACCGAGGCGGAGTACCGTCGAGGTATTCGCGCGTTGAAAAGCTACCTGGACCGGCTTTCCCGCCCGGAACAGCCGGACGCGCAGTTCTTTGCCCGCGCGGATAACCTGGCAAACTGGCTCGGGAATCTGGAAACCCGGCTTGGCAGCCTTTCCCGGACGCTGGGGGAAAGTGTCGGCAAGGCGTCAGTGTCGGATGCGGTTGCCAACATCAACCCTGATGACCCTCTGTCTGAGGAGACCCTCGGGTCTGAGGTGAAAACCGACTGGACCAGGATTGACGACGTGTTCTACGAGGCGCGGGGAAGTTCCTGGGCTCTGCTGCACATTTTCCGGGCCATTGAAGTGGATTTCCGCCAGGTGCTGAGAGACAAGAACGCTCTGTCCAGCGTCAAGCAGGTCATTATCGAGCTGGAAGGTGCTCAGGGTGAAATGTGGAGCCCGGTGGTTCTGAATGGCAGTGGCTTTGGGGTTCTGGCTAACCATTCGCTGACGATGGCGGCTTACCTTTCCCGGGCGAGTGCGGCGATCAGTGATATGCGAGATCTGTTGTCGCGGGGCTGATGCAGCCAAACCCAGGCAAAAAATAACCGGGCACTGGCCCGGTTTTTTTGAGTCCGGCGAAAGGATCAGCCCTTGTATGCTTTGACCGATTCTTCAATCGCTTTTCTGGCTTCAGCCGCACCGGCCCAGCCCTGAACCTTGACCCACTTGCCCGGCTCCAGGGTTTTGTAGTTCTCGAAGAAATGCTTGATCTGGTCACGCAGTAGCTGGGGCAGGTCGTCCACATCTTTGACGTCGGTATAGGACTTGGTCAGCTTATCATGGGGGACCGCCACCAGCTTGGCATCCCCACCAGCCTCGTCTTCCATGTTCAGCACTCCCACCGGGCGGCAGCGAATCACGGAGCCGGCCTGAACCGGGTAAGGGGTAACCACCAGCACGTCGATAGGGTCGCCATCGTCAGCCAGAGTGTGGGGAATAAACCCATAGTTGGCCGGGTAAAACATGGGAGTCGCCATGAACCGGTCAACCAGCAGAGCGCCCATGTCCTTGTCCAGCTCGTATTTGACCGGAGAGCTGTTGGCCGGGATTTCGATGGCTACGTAGATGTCTTCGGGCGGGTTTTTGCCAGCCGGAATATGGTCGAAGTTCATGGGCGATCCTTTCTCGGGTTCGTTTGATTACGTCTAAAAAGTGGGCGAAATTATACGGCACAAAGTTCCGGATCGAAACTAAACCTTTGTACGGCAGAATCCGGTGCAGGCCATTGCGAACTCAGGCGCCTTCGCGAGAGATACTCTGAACCCCATCTTTAGTGCCAAGGAGCAAAAGATCAGCCGGGCGCCTTGCAAACAGGCCATTGGTCACAATACCGACAATGTTATTCAGCTTCTCCTCCATCTGAATCGGGCGGGAAATATCCAGGTTGTAGATGTCGAGAATCACGTTGCCATTGTCGGTGGTGAAGCCCTCGCGATAGACCGGGTCTCCGCCCAGCTTGACGATTTCCCGGCCAACGTGGCTGCGGGCCATGGGGAGAACCTCCACTGGCAACGGAAAGTCCCCCAGAATGTCGACTTTCTTGGATTCGTCGGCGATGCAAATGAACATTTTCGACACCTCGGCAACGATCTTCTCGCGGGTCAGGGCCCCACCGCCGCCCTTGATAAGCTCCAGACGATCATTGGCTTCATCCGCACCGTCCACATAGAATTCCAGCGGCGCAGCGCTGTTCAGGTCATATACCGGAATGCCGTGGCTTTTCAGGCGCTCTGCCGTCGCATCAGAACTGGCAACGGCGCCGTCGAAATCGTTGCGCACCTTTGCCAGCAGGTCGATAAAGCAGTTGGTGGTACTGCCAGTGCCCACGCCAATGATGCTGTCCTGGTCCAGGTGGGGCCTGATGTAGTCCAGCGCGGCCTGGGCAACGGCCTGTTTCAGTTCGTCCTGATTCATCGGGAGCTCCGTTTTTTTGGGGGAAGGGGTCCATAGCGTCATCATTATAACGGCTCAGGGTCGCTGGCTTATAGACGCCACCCGCCCAAAGTTTCTACACTGTGCGTTTTTCCAGCGAATTTCCGACTTTTGCCAACCGAAAAACTGTGGAAAGCACCCATGCCGCAACGTTACATCAAGAAAATCCTCGACGCCCGGGTTTACGACGTGGCCATCGAGACACCGCTGACCGAGGCCCGCAGCCTCTCCAAACGTTTTGGCAACAATATCCTGCTCAAGCGTGAAGACCTCCAGCCGGTGTTTTCTTTCAAGATTCGCGGTGCTTACAACCGGATTGCCCACCTGTCCGAAGAACAGAAGGCCAAAGGCGTAATCTGTGCCTCGGCGGGCAACCATGCCCAGGGTGTGGCACTGGGCGCCAAGAGTCTGGGCATCAAGGCGGTGATCGTAATGCCCCTGACCACCCCGGAAATAAAGGTTCGTGCGGTGCGGGACCATGGCGCTAAAGTGGTTCTGAAAGGCGATGCCTTTGATGAAGCGGCGGCCCATGCCCAGGAACTGATCAAAAAGCACGGCTATACCTACATCCCGCCTTACGACGATCCGGATGTCATCGCAGGCCAGGGCACCGTGGCCATGGAACTCATGTGGCAATTTTCCAAGCCTCTGCACGCCGTGTTCGTTTGCGTCGGCGGCGGTGGTCTGATCGCCGGTATGGCGGCCTACATCAAATACCTGCGCCCGGAAGTGAAGGTGATCGGGGTGGAGCCGGAAGACTCCAACTGCCTGCAAGCCGCGCTGGCGGCCGGTGAGAGGGTGATTCTGCCGGAAGTGGGCATTTTTGCCGACGGTGTGGCGGTCAAACAGATTGGCGAGTACCCCTGGGAAATCTGTAAAGATCATGTGGATGAGGTGATCACCGTGTCCACCGACGAAATCTGCGCGGCCATCAAGGATATCTTCGAAGACACCCGTTCCATTGCTGAACCGGCCGGTGCGCTGGGTGTGGCCGGCGTCAAAAAGTATATCGAGCGGGAAAAAATCGAAGGGGAAAACCTGGCGGTGACTCTCAGCGGCGCCAATATGAATTTCGATCGGCTGCGCTATATTTCCGAGCGCACTGAAATTGGCGAGAAGCGGGAAGCGATTCTGGCGGTGACCATTCCGGAGAAGCCGGGCGCGTTCAAAACCTTTATCAACGCTCTGCACAAGCGCAGCATCACCGAATTCAATTACCGGTATGCAGACGCTACCGAGGCTACCATCTTTGTGGGTATCCAGATTCAGGCCGGTGGTCTGGGCCGTGATGAACTGGTTCAGGAGTTGCGGGAAAGTGGCTATGGCGTGGTTGATCTTACTGACAGCGACCTGGCCAAGCAGCATATCCGCCACATGGTGGGTGGCCACGCGCCGACCATCACCAATGAAAAAGTATTCCAGTTCGAGTTCCCGGAAAGGCCGGGGGCGCTGCTGAAATTCCTCATGTCGATGGGCACACGATGGAACATCTCCATGTTTCACTATCGCAACCACGGGGCCGCTTACAGTCGGGTTTTTCTGGGTGCTCAGGTCAACGAAGACGAAGTGGCAGACTTCGAGGCGATGCTGGACAAGATTGGCTTCCGCTACGAGAACATGACCGACAATGAAGCCTATCAGCTGTTTCTGGGCGCCGGTAATACACGCAGATCATGACATTCGGATAACATTAACAAATCTTAACCCGTCAAAAATTGTAAAATGCGAGTTGCGTGATAATCTTTGTGCAGATTGTTGGAACACACAATATCCTACTGATTTCGATCAAATTTGACACTTGGAGCATCGGAGCTTGTTGCCATGAATCGCAAGCCTGACATTATTCGCACCGTCGCGATCATTTTCGTTGTGGGCCTGGTCATTACCGGGTTCACGTCCATGACCGCCTCTGACAGCCGTGTTCCGTTGGGGGCCAGCGCCTACGTGAGCGAAGCGGCACCCGCCGCGCAAGGCAGCCGCGACTGATCGTTCAGGATCGACGGGTTGACCTCCACAATGTTCACGCTACTACTTTGCAAAATAGCGCTGTTCATCCGTCACAATGCCATGCAACGGAACATCCCAGCTTTCCACCGGCAACGCCTGCACCCTCTGGCAGTCGTGGGCCAACCCGATGAGCTTTGGCGCCAGTCCCGGTCGGTGGCGGGCGAAAGCGAAGGTACGATCATAAAAACCGCCGCCCATGCCTAGTCGCCCGCCCAGATCATCAAATCCCACCAGCGGCAGTAACACCGCATCCATGGCCCAGGGCGGCCGCCTCAAGCCATCACTAAAGGTAGGTTCCGGAATGCCAAACCGATTGGGCGTCAGTATGGTGTCATCCCTAAAAGGGCTGAATACCAGTCGCCCGGCGTGAATAGGGTGAAGTACCGGAAGGTAGAACTGCAGGCCGCGACGTCGTGCCAGACTCACATAGACAGACGGGTCTATCTCGCCGTCGTTCGGCAAATACACGGCAATATGCCGACACCGGCGCAGGTCCGGATGGCCAAGTAGCTGGATGGCGAGATTATTGGCGGCGTCTTGCTGCTGCTGGACTGTCAACGCATTGCGTCGCTGACGGAGTGTTTTACGCAGCGCTGAGCGCGAGGTATGAACACTGGACAAAATAAGCTTCCCGGACTGCCGTTATCGGATGTGGCCCTTGAACCCAGAGTTCAAGGTCGGTGGCCGCTGTAACATATTAGGCTTTCCCCTCAAGGGGGACATGCTCACAATGCCCTAGAGTAGCCACCTGGGTAATACGCATCGGCTCGAGGACGAATCCGACCAGCGAACAGCCCAGGAAGTCAGCTTGATTATACGGTCAGTTCGGGGGTCGATTGCAAGGCCAGTTATCGTTGGCCCCGGGATTCTTTTGGCGTCAGCGGCCGGATTGACCGCCCAGGGCACCATCGAGCTTTTCATCCATGGCGTTGAGGATGCTGCTGGCGGCTTCAGACATGGTGTCCCGTTCCAGCAGGTCGTGCGTGATGTTCAGTGCAGCCATAACGGCAATGCGCTCGGTTCCGAATACTTTGCCGCTGGCGCGAATTTCCCGCATCTTGGTGTCCAGGTGCCGCGCTGCCTGCCGCAGTGCTTCCTGCTCCTCGGCAGGGCAGGCCACCAGGTACTCTTTATCGAGTATTTTCACTTCAACGGGGGTTGGCTTCTGTGCCATCAGTGGTGCTCCAGGGATCTCAGGCGGCCGATCATGGCTTCGATCTTGTTTTTGGCAAGATCATTCTTGTGCATCAACTGCGAACGCTCGCGGTTCCAGTCGTCCTGGAGTTCCCGCAGCATGGCGTTGTCGCGCTCGAGTTTGCCGCAGCGTTCGATCAGCCTGTCCAGCTTGTCCGCCAATGCCTGTAGTTCGGACTGTTCCATGAGTCGCACAACACCTGAATGAAAAAGTTGAACTAACTATAAGTGTGGACTGCAAGCTGGTCAATTTACAGGGATGTCATCGGCCTTCTGATTGTCGAGATCATGGGTGAGTAAGCGGACAGGTCTTTCCAGAACCGTCCGGAGCCATGGATGGCGGAGGCCGAGCGTACAGGGACGTATTTACAGCGTGTTCTGGAAAGACCTGTCCGCTTACTCCGAGGCTCGAGGCCAGAAAGATCACTGTGGATCAGCGTGACTGAGCCGCTGTTTGCGGCTGCCCTGCCAGGCGCGGAGGGCCGGAATCAGGCTGACCAGCAGGGCTGCGACCGGAACGGCGGCAATCACCAGCCATTCGGTGCTGTTCAGCGGCCGCAGGCTGATCTGTACGCCCCAGGTTTCCAGCAGCCAGGGGCTGAGCCCGGCGATGGCCGCAGCGCCGACGAACAGGGCAAGGCCGCAGGCAATGAGGGACAGAACCACGCATTCGATTACGTAGAGCAGGGCAATCAGCAGCGGCGAGGCACCGGCTGCACGCAGAATCGCCACTTCCTGCCGGCGCTGCACCTGCAGGGTCAGCAGTACGGCGGCCAGGCCAATCAGGCTGGTGATCACCACGAAAACGGTAATGCCCAGCAGGGCCTTTTCAAACTGCCCCATGATTCGCCACAGCTCGCTGAGGGCGACGCCCGGCAGGATGGCGGAAAGCGGCTCGCCGGTGTACTGATTGATCTCGCGCTGAACCTGGAAAGTCAGAATCTGCCGGTCCATGCCCACCAGAATGGCGGTGATGGCATCAGACGTCAGGTTTTTTTGCCGGGCCTGCTCGGCGTTTACGGTTCGCCCGGGAATCGCCACGCCGGATTCCCAGCCGATGTGAATGGCTTCCAGTCCTTCCAGGCTGACATAGACGGCCTGATCAACCGGCGTTCCTGTGGGAGCCAGTACCCCGGACACGGTGAAAGGCAGGTCGTCGTGGTTGGAAAAACTGGTACGGCCCCCGCCATGGGACAGGGTGATACGGTCGCCCACTGAATGCTGATGGAGGCGGGCCACTTCTGAGCCCAGAACCACCTCGAAAAAGTCGGCGAACCAGTTGCCGTTGCTCAATTCCGGGGCCCGACCCTGTCCGTATCGGAAGAATTCCGGAAACTGCTCGTTGGTGCCCACCACCCGGTGCCCGCGGTAGCTGTCGCCCAGGGAAATCGGCACCATCCAGCCAATGCGTGGGTCATCCTTCAGATCCTGGTAGGTTTGCCAGCGAATGTTATTGGTCGCATTGCCGATATGGAAAACGGTGTACATCAGCAGGTTGAGCTGGCCGCTGCGGGCCCCCACGATCAGGTCGGTGCCGGAAATGGTGCTGGTAAATGACTGCTTGACCTCGGTGCGCAGGTACTGGATGCCCAGCAGCAGGGTAATGCTCAGCATCAGTGTGAGAGTCACCAGCGCCAGCACGTTGCGTCGGTGCCACAGGCTGGCCATGGCCAGTGAGAAAGTCAGTCGCAGGTTCATGGAGTGGTCTCCAGCGCGATGCGGTGGTCAAAACGCCCGGCAAGGCTCTGGTCGTGGCTGACAAACACCACCGATGATTGCTGTTTTGCAGCCAGCTGCAGCAGCAGCTCGATAAACCGGTCGCGGTTATCGGTATCCAGTGCGGAAGTGGGCTCGTCTGCCAGAATCAGTTCCGGCGTGCCGATCAGCGCCCGCGCAGCGGCCACCCGCTGTTGCTGACCCACACTCAGGCGAGTCACTGTTCGCTGCCAGTGGTCCTCCGGAATGCCGAGGGCATTCAGCAGAAAGGTCGCTTCTTCCGTGGGGGTGGGTTGCGCTCGCGAGCGACGTTTCTGCGAAAGCCGACAGGGCAGCAGTACATTGTCCAGCGGGTTCAGATAGGGCACCAGGTTGAACTGCTGGAAAATCACGCCCATGTGATCCGCCCGGAACCGGTCCCGCTGACCACCGGTCAGTTGCCCGAGATCTGTATCCAGTACGCGCACTGAACCGGCCGTTGGAACAATCAGCCCGCCGATCAGACTCATCAGCGTGCTTTTTCCGCTGCCGCTGGGTCCGCGCAGGAACAGGTGTTCACCGGTGGGCAAACTGATATCCGGGTAGCCCAGTGGCGAGTGGTTTTTGGCCCATCGAAAGGTCAGGTCGGTGATTTCAAGGGTTCTGCCGGCCTGGCGGGAACCATCCGCCCGGGAGTCTGTCTTGCTGGTCATGTCGGGTGTCTGTTATCCGGTGTATAATGACAGCCCTGTCGGTCTGTCCGTTGTGCAGAACAAGTCGGTGCCATATGTTGCAGCAAAGAGAATCTTACATGCGATCTTTTTCGGTTTACATTTTGACAAGTCTGTTCCTGCTGCTCTGCCTGCCGGGTTCTGTCAGCGCTGAAGAGGCTAAAGAAATTGACTGGCTGGAGCTGATGCCGGAAGAGGATCTTTACCTGCTCGAAAATATGCCTGAAGTGGAGCATCAGGGCGATGGCCCTGCGGCGCTGCCCGATGAAATCATGACCGGCCGGGTGGTGCCGGAGATGGGTGGCCGGTCCGGCCGCATTCCAGGGTTTGTAGTGCCCCTCAAGACCACCGAGGATATGGAGATTCTTGAGTTCTTCCTGGTGCCTTACTATGGCGCCTGTATCCATGTGCCACCACCGCCCCCCAATCAGATCATTCACGTCAAGTCCAGAGAGGGTTTCAAACTTGAAGCCCTGTACGACCCGGTATGGATTCAGGGAACCCTGGAGATCGAGAGAACGGAAAACGATATTGCCTCCTCGTCCTACTCGATTTCTGGGGCTGACGTCACGCCCTATGAACAGGAATCCTACTATTGATCACCCGGGTCAGAGAGTGCTCCGGTACTACTGACTCAGTTTGAAACTCTGGCCTGGCCCGGTGATCATCCTGCTGCCCTGGCCGGACGGCCCGACCCACTCAACGGCCAGCGCCTCGAGCTCCGGGAAACGGGCGGGTAAGGGCGTGGAAAATGTGTCACCGACCGCCATGCCCTCACAGGTCAGTTGCTGGGCTACCGCATAGTCCCGGTGGGTCTCTTCTTCGTGATGGTTATGCGACCCACCCTCGTCGCCCAGTTGCACGGTGACCCCGGCCACGCGGCAGGCGCCGGCGCCGTTATTGACCAGCGGCGTTGTTTCCAGCCATTGCCGGATGTCAGCCAGCATTTTCTTCTGTTCGTCCGTACGGGCCTCGTGCTCGAAACCGGCCAGATTGTAGGCCGGTGAGCTGAACATCAGCTCTATATTGCTGTTTTCCAGCGCCATTTGCAGCTGGGCCTGGCCATGTTCATGGGTGCCAGGGTTGTCGGCGGCAAACACCGCAGGTGCAAGCATGAAGCTGGCGATCAGGCCACCGAATAAACTCAAGGACCGGTGGCTGATACACGGGGTTTCGAGGGTTTGATTCTGAATTGGCATCGTCTGTCAGTCTCAATTTGATATGTTATAACATAATGCACCTGATCGGTGTCTGGAAGCAACAGTGCAAGTGTCTTAAACCGGGCTGGATGCTAGGATAGACCCTCATCCATTGATACAGGAACGTCTTGTTTCATGTCTGAAACCGACTTTTCCAGTTCACAGGCGGTTGCCTTCGAGCAATGGGCCAATGTTTTTACTGCACACCAGGCGTTCAGTCACCCTTCAGAGCTTCATGGGGCTCTGTGTGGTCGCCTGGCAGCCGGTGCTCGTATTGATGAAGGTGACTGGCTGACCATGGTCTGTGAGCACATGGGGCTGCCCTCAACCGGCGCCGAAGATTCCGAAACGCTGCGTACGTTCATGATGAAGGCCTATGATGAGGCTCTGGAGCGGCTCAAGTCTGCCGATATGAGTTTCAGCCCGCTTTTGCCGGACGACGATTACGCCATCGAGCAGCGACTTGAGGCGCTTAGTTGCTGGGTCCGTGGTTTTCTCGAGGGCATGGCGCTGTCTGCCGGCCAGTCGCTGGGGCAGGCGCCGGATGAAATCCGTGAACTGATTGAGGATTTCGTCGCCATCAGCCAGTTGTCTGACGACGAAAAGCAGGATGACGAAAATGAGCAACAGTTGATGGAAATCGTCGAATATGTCCGGCTGGGTGCCCTGTCGGTGTTTACCGAGTTCAACCCGCCTGAAAAAGCACAACAGGCAACGCCAACCCTGCACTAGCCCGGTACTGACGCTTTATTGAACAATACTGACGACGAGAGACACTATGGCTGCAATGATACCCGTGAAGGAATTCAGTGACCGCCGCCGCCGGTTAATGGAGCGCATGACCCCCGACAGCATTGCCATTCTGCCGGCAGCGCCGGAGCGCGTGCGCAACCGCGATGTGCTTCACCCGTTCCGGCAGGACAGCGATTTTCATTATCTTACCGGCTTTGGCGAGCCCGAAGCGGTGCTGGTGCTGATTCCCGGCCGCGAACACGGGGAATCGGTGCTGTTCTGCAAAGAGCGTAATCCGGAAAAGGAACTGTGGGACGGCTTTCTGGCAGGCCAGGAAGGAGCCATCGAAAACTACGGACTGGATGATGCCTTTCCCATCGGCGATATCGACGACATTCTGCCGGGCATGATTGAAGGCCGCAGCCGGGTTTATTACCCCCTCGGCAAGGACCACGATTTCGATGTCAGGGTCATGGACTGGGTCAAACTGATTCGCAGCAAGGTGCGTTCCGGGGCCCACCCCCCCGGCGAATTTGTGGCCCTGGAACATCTGCTGCACGATTTGCGCCTGTACAAAAGTGCGGCCGAGATCAAGGTGATGGCCAAAGCCGGGGAAATCAGTTGCGAAGCCCACAAACGCGCCATGAAGCGGGCGCGTGAAGGCGAATTCGAATACAGCCTGGAAGCCGAATTGATCCATACCTTTATGGAAAATGGCGCCCGGTCAACGGCCTATCCGTCAATTGTCGGCGGCGGCGCCAACGGCTGCATTCTGCATTACATCGAGAACAGTGCTCCGCTGAAAAATGGCGACCTGGTCCTCATTGACGCGGGATGCGAATACGAGTGCTACGCCTCTGACATTACCCGAACTTTCCCGGTCAGCGGCAGGTTCAGCCCGGAACAGAAAGCGCTCTATGAAGTGGTTCTCTCTGCCCAGTATGCCGCCATTGATGCGGTTCATCCCGACAACCACTGGGACCATCCCCACCAGGCGGCTCTGCGGGTGTTGACTCAGGGGCTGATTGATCTGGGTCTGCTGAGCGGAACCCTGGAGGATGCGCTGGAACAGCAGGCTTACCGCCCTTTCTTTATGCATCGCACCGGCCACTGGCTGGGCATGGATGTGCACGATGTGGGCGACTACAAGATCGGTGACGCCTGGCGGCAGCTGGAACCGGGCATGGCCCTGACCGTGGAACCCGGCCTGTACATCGCCCCCGACAACACCGACGTGGACGAAAAATGGCGGGGTATCGGCATCCGGATTGAAGATGACGTTGTGGTCACCAGAGACGGCTGCCGGGTTCTGACCGGGGCCGTGCCGAAGACCATCCCGGACATTGAAGCGCTGATGGCGGGTTAATGGAAAAGTGATGAATAGCAGCCACGATACCGACATTGTGATCGCCGGCGGCGGCCTGGCCGGCGCCACACTGGCTCTGGCGCTGGCCCGCTGCGTTCCCGAATTGCGGGTGACAGTGGTGGAATCATTTCCGCTGTCGGCGGAGGCTGTGCCGGAATCCTATCAACCCAGCTATGACGCCCGCTCCACCGCGCTTGCCTGGGGCTCCCGTCTGATTTTTGAGCAGCTCGGCCTCTGGTCGCGTCTGTCAGAACATGCCACACCGATCCGGCACATTCACGTGTCCGACCGGGGCCATTTTGGTGCTACCCGTCTGCACGCACAGGATCATCAGCAGGAAGCGCTTGGCTATGTGGCGGACAATCGCTGGATGGGCCTGTGTCTGATGCGGGAACTGCTGGATACTGGCGTGAAGTGGGAGGCGCCGACGGCTGTGACCGGCATGGAGCCGCAGGCAAACGGTGTAAAAGTCATGTTGGGTGAGGGCGATCAGGCCCGTTCAATGACGGCTCAGTGCCTGGTGATTGCCGACGGAGGACGTTCCGGACTGCGGGAAAAACTCGGTTTTCGCGTAAACCAACAGGCCTATGGCCAGCATGCGCTGATTGCCAACGTATCCACCTCGCAAAGCCACGAATACAGGGCCTTCGAGCGTTTTACCGACGCCGGCCCGATGGCACTTTTACCTCACGGCCCGGGTGACAAGGCAGAAATCACTTCAGCACTGGTCTGGACACTGGACGCTGACACCCTCGATGACCTGCTCGCCCAGAACGACGCTGAACGCTGCCGTCGTTTGCAGGCTCGTTTTGGCTGGCGTCTGGGTCGGTTTACCCGCATTGGTGAGTGCAGCCATTACCCCCTGACATTGCAGACAGTGGACGAATCGGTTCGCCCGGGCGTGGTGCTGGTGGGTAATGCGGCCCATACCCTGCATCCCGTGGCCGGGCAGGGCTTTAATCTTGCACTGCGCGGTCTGATGGCGCTGGTTGAACAGTTCCGGCTGGCGGTCCCGGAAGGCCTGTCGCCGGGAAGCCTGACGGTATTAAGCCGGTACCAGGCCCGGCACCGCCAGGACTGGAAACAAACGGTGCAGTTCTCGGATTCGTTGATCGAAATCTTTGGTCAGTCCATGCCCGCTGTCGCTGCGGCCCGGGATATCGGCCTGACCGGTATGGATCTGCTGCCGGGCGCCAAGCGCTGGTTTGGAAGGCGTGCCATGGGGCTGGGTGGTCGTCGCCCTGATATCTCCCCCGCAAGCCCTGTTGCGGGAGAATCTGCCGGCCATGAGTGATTCCGCGGATTTCGACATTCTGGTCGTGGGCGGCGGCATGATCGGATCGGCTGCCGCGTTGGGGCTGTCCCGCCAGGGCTGGCATGTGGGGCTAGTGGAAAGTCAGGCCCGGGCTGCTCTTATCGAGGATATTCACCCGGCCGCGACGGTTGACGATTTTGAACCCAGAGTCAGCGCCCTGTCCATAGCCAGCCAGGAATTGCTCGAACAGCTGGGTGTCTGGGCCGGAGTCCGTGAAAGCCGCCACTGCCCCTATCAGGCGATGACGGTCTGGGATGGAGACGGAACCGGCAGGATCCAGTTTGAAGCCGCCGAATTACAGTCCGCGTCCCTAGGTACCATTGTTGAAAACCGCGCGGTAGTGAGAGCCCTGTTTCAGAGGGTCCTCGACAGCACCGTTGAACTGATCGATGGCGTTAAAGTATCCGGCTGGTGGCAGAATGCAGACCGATCCGGTGTTCGCCTGGAGGATGGACGGTCACTCGGGGCTGCTCTGGTCATTGCCGCCGACGGCCCGAATTCCCGGCTGCGACAGTGGGCAGGCCTGCCCACCCGGGAATGGGATTACGATCAGCAGGCCATCGTCTGTACTGTGAAGACTTCCCAGAGCCATCGTGCAACCGCCTGGCAGCGCTTCTCCCAGACCGGGCCGCTGGCGTTCCTGCCGTTGCTCAATGAGTCGGGCGACACGCATTTCTGTTCCATCGTCTGGTCCCAGGATACTGAGGAAGCGCGGCGGTTAATGGCGCTGGACGATGGCGCCTTTGCCGCCGAGCTCGAGATGGCCATTGAAGGTGAGCTGGGGGCGGTGGAAACCGTATCCACACGCTTTGCCTTTCCCCTGCGCCAGCGCCATGCCAAGGATTATGTGGCAGGCGGCATTGCGCTGGTGGGTGATGCGGCCCACAGCATTCATCCCCTGGCGGGCCAGGGGGCCAATCTGGGGTACTCCGATGTGCGGGTTCTGCTGGAAGAACTCTCCCGCTCAAGGTCGGCAGGCCTGAGTCCGGCGGATGCGACCGTGTTGGCCCGCTATCAGCGGCGCCGCAAGGGCGAGAATCTGTCGATGATGGCCGCGATGGAAGGGTTCAAGCAGCTATTTGGACGTAACGAACTGGCGGTGCGATGGCTGCGGAACACCGGTCTGCGGTGGTTCGACCGGCTTGGCCCTATCAAACACCGCATCGCGGCCCGGGCCATGGGATTGAGCCGCTAAACAGATCTGAAATTTCCCGGGTCCCCTCTTCAAGATTTATAAGGACACAGTCATGGCAGGAAGCAGCCTTCTGATTCTGATCGACGACATTGCCACAGTTCTGGACGACGTGGCCCTGATGACCAAGGCCGCCACCAAAAAAACGGCGGGCGTGCTGGGAGACGACCTGGCGCTTAACGCCCAACAGGTCACCGGCGTCAAACCGGCGCGGGAGTTGCCGGTGGTCTGGGCCGTGGCCAAAGGGTCGATGATCAACAAAGCGATTCTGGTGCCAGCGGCGCTGGCGATCAGTTTTTTCATTCCCTGGCTGGTGACGCCTCTGCTGATGCTGGGTGGCGCGTTTCTCTGTTTTGAAGGCTTTGAAAAGCTGGTGCACAAGTTCCTTCACGGGGAGGAAGACAAACAGCACAAAAAGGAACTTCGTGAAGCACTGAAGAATCCGGAAGCCGATCTCAGGACGGTTGAAAAGGACAAGATCAAAGGCGCGATACGGACCGATTTCATCCTCTCGGCGGAAATCATTGCCATCACTCTGGGCACGGTCGCGGCGCAGACGTTTATCATGCAAGCGGCGGTTCTGACCGTGGTTGCGGTGATGGTCACCGTGGTTGTTTACGGTCTGGTCGCGGGCATCGTGAAGCTGGACGATGCGGGCCTTTACCTCTCACAGCAGAGCAGCGCATCGGCCCGCAAACTGGGTGAAGGTATTGTCTGGGTGGCGCCCTACCTGATGAAAGGGCTGTCGATACTGGGCACCATCGCCATGTTCCTGGTGGGCGGCGGCATTCTGGTCCACGGCGTACCACCAGTTTACGAGTGGGTCAGTCAGCTTGCCGGGGATATGGGCGGAGTGGGTGCTCTGTTGCCGACGCTGGCGAATGGCCTTATTGGCCTGTTAGCCGGGGCAATACTGGTTGCCGTCATAACGCCAGTGGCGAAGGCATGGCAGGCACGCAAGGCTGGCGTCTGAGTCGCAAGCCCGGCTACAGACAACCGTCAAACAGTCGGGATATCAGCACAGGTACGGCGGTTTCCACCCGCAGAATCCGCTGGCCGAGGTGAACGGCCTGGCATCCTGCCTCTTCCAGTTTTTCCACTTCGTAGGGAATAAAGCCACCTTCCGGGCCGATGCACAGAACCGTGGGTGAGTTCAGGTGCGTGGGGCAGGGCGTGTCGGTTCCGGGGTGGGCCACCAGCGCCGTTCGACCCCCGATCAGGCCGGGCAACTCGTCTTCCACGAACGGTTTGAACCGCTGGCGAATATGAACCTCGGGCATCAGGGTATCCATCGCCTGCTCCAGACCCAGAACCATGTTGTCGGAGAGGGCATCGGCTTCCAGCCAGGGTGTCTGCCAGAAGCTTTTCTCCACTTTCCAGGCATTCAGCAGCCAGAGGTCTTTTACTCCCAGGGCCGTCGCGGTTTGCAGGACCCGGCGGAACATTTTGGGTCGTGGCATGGCGATGATTAACGTCAGCGGAAGCGCTTTTGGAGGTGGGGTGTCCAGACTGACGGCCAGCTCAGCTTCCTCGTCGGTCAGCCGGATAATTTCGCCGCTGCCCATGTTGCCATTGACCCGGCCCACGGGAATCCGGTCGCCCAGGTTCGCTTTCAGCACTGTTTCCAGATGGGCGCGGCGGCGACCGGTCAACAACGCCCGGTCGGGCGCGATAAAGTCTGTTTCAAACAGCAGGGCCAGGTTCACGACGGCGCCTGCCTCAAGGTTCGGGCGGTGCGTCGTCATCGTCAGGCCGGTTGCGCTGTGCCAGGCGGCCGAACAGGATACCCACTTCAAACAGCAGCCACATGGGCAGTGCCAGCAGGGTCTGGGAAATAATGTCTGGCGGCGTCAGCAGCATGCCGATCACAAAGCAGCCGACAACAATGTAGGGACGCTTTGCGGCCAGGTCCGCCGGTGTGGTGGCGCCGGTCAGAATCAGCAGAATGGTGGCGATGGGGATTTCAAAGGCCACGCCGAAGGCAAAGAACATCTTCAACACAAAGTTCAGGTAGCTGGTGATGTCCGGCAGCTCCACAATGCCTTCCGGGCCGATGGCGGTGAAAAACCCGAACACCAGTGGAAACACCACAAAGTACGCAAAGGCTGCGCCCAGGTAGAACAGGATGACCGACGTAAACAGCAGCGGAAAGGCCAGCCGTTTCTCATGGGCGTAGAGGCCGGGCGCGATAAAGCTCCACAGCTGGTAGAGAACAACGGGGATGGCAACGAAGACCGCCAGTACCAGCGCCAGTTTCAGGGGTGCAAAAAACGGTCCGGTCACGTCGGTGGCGATCATGGTCTGGCCGACCGGCAGCAGGTTTCGTAGTGGTTCTGAAACCCACAGGTAGAGCTCGTTGGCAAACGGATAGATCGCCGCAAAGCAGATGACCACCGCCAATACCATTTTCAGCAGACGGTTGCGCAGTTCCAGCAAATGCTCGATCAGCGGCATGTCCTGGTGGGTCCCGGTGTCTGACGCCGGATTCTCGCTGTCTTGCTGGCTGGTCATTTGCGGCTGTCCGGCGAGCGGTCCTCAGGGTCGGTGGTGTCTTTTCTGGGCTGATCCGGGGAAGAATGGCCGGTGTTGCTGGCGGCGGAAGGGTCTTTATCCCGGTCGCCCTCCCGGGTCAGCGCAGGCTCGACTTCCAGGGGCTCCTCTGCTGCAGCGTCGTCAAAGGAGCTGTCTGAAGCTTTATCTTCCGTTTTCCGGGTTGCGGGGGCCCGTTTGCGCTTTGGCGCTGCCTCATCCGACAGCACCATGTGTTCATAGCTTTTGGCTTCGTCCAGCGCACCCCGCACGGACTTCTGCACATCTTCAAGGCCGATGTCTCCGGCCTTGCGCAGTTCCTTGCGAAGTTCGTCCGCTTTCAGCTGGCTGTCCAGTTCCGACGAGAACTGACCGACCATCCTGCGAGCTTTGCCCGCCCAGCGGCCCGCCGCCCTTGCCGCTGTGGGCAACCGTTCCGGGCCCAGCACGATCAGGGCAATCACACCGCAGACAAGCAGCTCGATAAAGCCAATATCAAACATTCAGCCCATCTCAGCTGTGGGACTTGTCCCGTGGAGTTTCTTCGGTCTTCGATGCCTGGGCAGTGTTTTCTGCCTTACCCTCGATGACGTCAGCTTCTTCGTCCGTTTTGTCATCTTCCTTTTTGTCATCATCACTCATGGACTTCTTGAATCCACGAATGGCGCCGCCCAGGTCACCGCCAATGTTGCGGAGTTTCTTGGTTCCGAACAGCAGAATGACGATACCGAGTACAATCAAAAGTTGCCAGATACTTATACCCATGCCGGGATCCTCACAGTACGTTTTTGATGCGTTGGGTGTACTTTACTTCCGGGCTGCTTTTTCTTCCAGTCCGGACAGGTCAAAACGGTTAGCCAGCTCCGCCAGGACATCCTCCGGTCCCAGTCCCAGCCGCGACAGCATCACCATGCTGTGAAACCACAGATCGGCGGTTTCACTGATCAGCGCCCGGGTATCGCCGGACTGCTCCGCATCCTTGGCAGCCAGCAGGGTTTCGGTGCATTCCTCGCCGACTTTCTCCAGAATCTTGTTCAGGCCTTTCTGATGCAGGCTGGCCACGTAGGAAGTGTCCGGGTCGGCCTGCTTTCGGGCTTCCAGAACCTGCGCCAGTTGCTGAAGAGTATCATTCATTTGGCACACCGCCTGAGGTTTTATCCGATTTGCCGTAAATCTCGGCCGGGTCTTTAAGCACCGGGTCCACGCTTTGCCAGTTGCCCTGGTGCAGCTTACGATAGAAACAGCTTCTGCGCCCGGTATGGCAGGCCATGCCCCCTTTCTGCTCTACCTTCAGCAGAATGACGTCGTCGTCGCAGTCAATCCGGATCTCGGAAACGATCTGCTGGTGTCCCGATGTTTCCCCTTTGCGCCACAGTTTACCCCGAGAACGGGACCAGTAAACCGCCTGACCTTCATCAGCTGTCAGTTGCAGTGACTCCGCGTTCATCCAGGCCATCATCAGAAGGTCACCAGTCTCGGCATCCTGGGCAATCGCAGGCACCAGACCGTCGGCGTTCCAGCGAATTCCCGCAAGCCAGTCAGCTGGTGCGACTATAGCGTTGGTATCTTGCATTTTCTTGACGTTCCCTAGTGTTTGCGACCGATGCCCGCCACCAGCCAGGTGGCCCCGGCCAGCAGCACCCAGCCATGGGCGGGTATCGCTCCGGCCAGGCGGGCGAGGTCATGATCGATGCTCAGCCACGCCATGCCCACCAGCGCCACTGCAGCAATGCTGCGGCGCCAGCGACGGTCGGCCCGGGCGCGGCTTTCGCGCAGCAGTTCAAGGGCCTGGCGGCTGGAGCTGTCGCTGGGGCCTGAATGCCGCAGCTGCATCAGCGCGTCGTGAACCAGTTGCGGCATTTCCGGCGACTGCTCGATCCATTCCGGTAAATGGGCCTGCAGGGATTTTAGCAGTCCTGCCGGGCCAATGCGCCTACGCATCCAGTTTTCCAGATAGGGTTGTGCCGTGCTCCAGAGATCCAGCTCCGGATAAAGCTGTCGGCCCAGGCCTTCGACGTTCAGCAGGGTTTTCTGCAGCAGAACCAGCTGCGGCTGGACTTCCATTTTGAACCGCCGGGCAGTCTGGAACAGGCCCAGCAGAAAGTGGCCGAAGGAGATGTCTTTCAGCGGTTTTTCAAAAATCGGCTCGCAGACGGTGCGGATGGCCGCCTCGAATTCATTGGCCCGGGTATCCGCCGGCACCCAGCCAGACTGGATGTGAAGCTCGGCAACCTGGCGATAATCCCGACGGAAAAAAGCCAGCAGATTGCGGGCCAGATAACTCTGGTCCTCTGGCGCCAGAGTGCCGACAATGCCGAAATCAATGGCGATGTATCGTGGGTCGGCCGGGTTCGAAACATCGACGAAGATATTGCCCGGGTGCATGTCCGCATGAAAGAAGCTGTCCCGGAAGACCTGGGTGAAAAAGATTTCCACGCCTTTTTCGGCCAGCACTTTCAGGTTTACCCCGGCGTTGCGGAGGGCCGGAACGTCGGCAATGGGAATGCCATTGATGCGTTCCATCACCAGCACGGATTTGCGGGTGTAATCCCAGTCTATGTAGGGGATGTAGATCAGCGACGAATTGTCGAAGTTGCGACGAAGCTGGCTGGCATTGGCTGCTTCACGTTGCAGGTTCAGTTCGTCATGGATGGTGGCATCGTAATCTGCAACCACGTCCACCGGATGCAGCCGGGGGCCCTCCGACCAGTAGCGTTCCAGCAGGGTCGCCATCAGGTACATCAGTGACAGGTCCTGATTGATGACCCGATCAATGCCGGGCCGGATGACCTTGACGATTACCTCGCGGCCATCCAGCAGGGTCGCCGCGTGAACCTGGGCCACCGATGCGGAGGCCATGGGTTCACGGGAGAAGGTGGCAAAAAGATCGTCCACGCTGGCGCCCAGGGAGCGCTCGATGATGGCCTGGGCCTCAATGCCGGGAAACGGCGGTACCCGGTCCTGAAGGTGTTTCAGGGAGTCCGCCATATCATCCGGAAGAAGGTCACGGCGGGTAGACAGTATCTGGCCGAATTTGACGAACACCGGGCCCAGCTCTTCCAGGGCAAGGCGGAGCTGGTCGCCACGGTCCAGTTTTGTTTTCGGAAACAGGTGCCAGGGCGCCACAATGAACAGGATTTTCAGCGGAACCGGCAACTCGTTCAGCGGCAGAAAAGTATCCAGCCGATAGCGGCAGAACACCCAGACAATGCGGAAAAGGCGTCGAAGTCGAGTCACGATGACTCCGGTCCCGTGCGGTCAGCGGGCCCTTCAAGCCTATTGACCCGCGCATCCAGGCGCTCGGCTCGCAGGCTGAGCTGGTCGATGTCCGCGAAGGTGGCTTCCAGCTCCCGGCGCCCCGGAAGGCTGCGGCTTTCCTCGTGAATGTACTCTTCGACATTGGCGTTCAGGGAACGAAAAGCCTGGCGACTCCATTTGACCGCAGCGCGCAGGCGCTGGCCCAGAAAATGCGCGGGCACATCGCCAATGTAGTCTGCCATGGCCGCTTCCCAGTCGGGGTCAAGCTGGTCGATAGCACGCTGGAACTGGTGGGCCAGCGCCATATCGCCGGATACCCGTATGCGGCCCGTGCTGAACACCTGGTCGTCACCGGTCGCAAGTGCGACAAAGGCCATAGGGCGACCCGACAGTTCCAGTGCCGGGTTTTCCGGCACCTGACCGGACACCAGAATACGGCCGTTGGCCGGTATCAGCGCCAGCGCAAGGCTCAGCGGCGCCTCGACAGTGAACTTTACAGGGCCGGAAAGGGCCGCCATAAGCGCCCGTCTGCCAGCGGGGTCGAGTTCCAGGGCGCGATTGAGTCCCCGTTCCAGAACCGCTGTGATTGCAGACATCAGAGTAGGCCCGGGAAACATCAGGGTTTGATTCCCACATGCAAAGCGACCACGCCACCGGTCATGTTGAAGTACTTACAGTTCACCAGACCGGCCGATTCCATCATGCCCTTGAGAGTGTCCTGATCCGGGTGCATGCGGATGGATTCTGCCAGGTACTTGTAGCTGCTTGAGTCACCTGCAATCAGTTGACCCATCAATGGCAGGGCGTTGAAGGAATAGGCATCGTAGGCTTTGCTCAACAGCGGGTTCGTGGGTTTGGAAAACTCCAGCACCATCAGTTTGCCGCCCGGTTTGAGTACCCGGGCCATGTCCCGCAGCGCCTGATCCTTGTCGGTGACGTTGCGCAGTCCGAAGGCAATGCTGACGGCATTGAAACTGTTGTCCGGGAAGGGCAGGTGTTCGGCATCGGCCTGAACGTATTCGATGTTCCCTGCATAGCCGCGGTCCACCAGTCGGTCGCGGCCAACCTCAAGCATGGAGGCGTTGATATCTGCCAGCACCACCCTGCCGGTCGGCCCTACCAGGTCGGAAAACTTCATGGTGAGGTCGCCGGTGCCACCGGCAATGTCCAGCACCTGATGGCCTTTGCGAACACCGGACAGCTCAATGGTGAAACGCTTCCACAGCCGGTGGATGCCCATGGACATCAGGTCGTTCATCAGGTCGTATTTGGCCGCGACTGAGTGGAAAACATCGGCAACCTGACCGGCTTTCTGACTTTTCGGTACATTGCGAAAGCCGAAATGGGTCTGGTCGTCCGTGGAATCGCCGGCTGACTGGTTCGGCGTCTGCTGCTCACTCATGGCTGTGTCCTGTCGGAATCTGAACCCCGTATTCTAACGACTGCCGGATTGTCTACAAGGCTGGCTACAAGTTTATTGCCCCCTTACACTGTAAATCCCTTTCAATTTCCGGAGTAACCCACTGCATGTCCGTTATCGATATCCGCCGCGCCCATTCCCTCGACAAGGCTCACGCCCGCGACGCCGCAGAAACCCTGGCCAGGGATCTGTCCCGCCAGTTTGATGTGAACTATGAATGGGACGGCGACCTGTTGCGCTTCAAGCGCAGTGGTGTGAAGGGCAAGCTGGAAATATCCGAGCGGGAGCTTCACCTCCACCTTGAGCTGGGGCTGATGTTGCGGGCCTTCAAACCGCGTATTGAAAAAGAAGTTCACAATCAGCTTGATCAGATCATCGGCGGCTGATTCTTTGCCATTGGCTAGAGGTCGTCCGGCACCCGAAAAGGGTCGGCCCGGTGATTCAGGATGTTATCCAGAACCCGGGTTTCCCGTGCGACCAGTCGGTCGATCAGCGATCCTACCCTGTCCATTTGCCGGAAAGCCGTGTATCCCCGGTAAAGAAAGCTGTGCAGGTCGGTCAGGTCTGCCATTTCCGCAGGGGCGCGGCTGATGGACAGCAGCCAGCCCAGAGTGCGGTTACGCACGTAGCGATCCAGCTGGCGTCCGACCTCGGCGACCAGCCTGATCTGGCGGGTTCGGTCTTCGCTGCGATTGCTGGCTCTCAGTGCTTCGCAGTAGGCTGATTCGCTCACCTCGACCAGGGCTGTATCCCGCGCCACCAGAATTTCGGCCAGGTCCAGGTCCAGACGCTGGGTAAGCAGATTCAATTCCATCAGTCCCGCAAAGGTATTCAGCTGACTGTCTGACAGCCATGTCACCATTCTGGGAAAGATACGGTCGATGTTGTCGTCCCGCCGGGACATGCTCACGGGGGCGTACAGGTCGGTCAGCAGGAACTCGAGGCCGGTGCGATAACCCGGGTGACTGTAAAGGTCCTGATGGGTCTTTTTGAGGCGCTCAGCCTGCCATTGAGCGAGGCCGAAGGTGGCATTCAGCAGCGGATGATCAGACTTATGCTGCCGGAAGTCGTGATAGGCCAGCAGCACCTGTTGCAGGCGTCGGGCGCTGGGCGTTGAAACGGAGGTTGCCACGAGGCGCTCACGATACATGGCGAATCCACTGAAACGGCATTGGGAAAGCCCGCCAGTGTAGCGAAGCCTGCCGCCTTATGCAGCCGTTCTAGTTCTGGACCGACAGGGGCAGGGTGTCAAAGCCGGGTATCCACTCTTTGCTGTCCAGGGTGACGAAGTGGCTGGGCGCTCCGGTTTCTACAATTCGCATGGTAGTGGGGCTTTGGCGGGCGCTGTTCAACATGGCCTCGCGGTCAAGAATCCGGTCGACCGCCGGGATCAGGAAAGTGCCCGACCGGATGTTCTCGTAGGCAGAGGTGTCCACCCGTTCCATCCAGGCCATCAGATTCTCGATATTCCGGACGATGGTCAGATGGTCCCGGGTGGCCGAGAACAGCTTGGTCAGCAGCTGTTTCTTGCGCGGATTCATCTTGCCAAAAAAGGTCTGGCCGTAAGCGGAGGACGGAGCGCTGTTAATCAGGCGGATAAGCCAGGGCCACATACCGTGGCTGACCGGTTCCAGCATGGCGGTCACCAGGGCCGATAGCTTGCCCTGGGGCAGAACCGGCGCTTCCAGTACCACTTCTACATTTTCATACAGAGCGGGGCACTGCGTCGCGGCCTCCAGGATCACGGCCCCGCCCCGGGAATGTCCGTGTATGCGGATGTTGTCCGTGCCCGGCAGGTTGGTCAGAGCCAGGTTGAGAAGACAGGCGTCATACTCGATGGTGCCTTCCAGGTGCTCGATGGGCCGTTCCCAGTCCGGTGATTCCGGGGTCACGCCGTTCACCGGTATGTGATAATTGCTGCAGGTCAGCAGGATCAGTTCGGTCGTGGGTGACTCGTAGGCCTGGGTAAAGTAGCAGTGATTTTCCAGAAAGCCGTGAACGCCGATGACCGTCTGTTTGGCATCACCACTGTGGTTGCGTACCGATATGGCGCCGGTACCAACGCGATAGACCCTGCCTGAAAACATCTCCGAATAGGCGCTGTCAATAGGCTTGATCAGTTTACGAATGTGGCTCGCTTTCATGGCCTGTCTCCGGTACTGCCTGCTGTCGATTGCCATATTTCACAATATACGAAGGCAAGGTTACTTTCGTGTAACTTTTTGTAAATTAGAGCTGTGATTGGTTAGATGGAGCCTGCCACCCATGTCTGGCACAATATAGGGTCTTGTTCTTCGTATTGTTCATTCGCAGCATTTGGCCGGGGATACACAGGTTTGAGTCAGACGGAATCGCACCTCCTGTTGCCTGTGGACTCGGCGTGGCTTGCTCTGGAGCGACCAGAGAATCCGATGACCATCACCGTTATGCTGCGGGTTGAAGGGCTGACCCGAGCACGGTTTCTGGAGTTTCTCAGGATCTACTGGATGGCGTGGGAGCGTTTCCGTTATCTGCCGGTTCGTCATGCCACCGGCTGGTGGTGGGAAAAAGACCCGGTGTTCTCCCTCAACCACCACCTGGACGTCGTGCCGGGTTATTTTGACGAACCGGCCCTGCAGAGCTGGGTATCCGCGCGGCTGAATCAGTCTCTTCCAGTTTACCGGCCTCGATGGAAGTTCTGGCTGGTGCCCGATGCCGAGGGTGGGGCCGCGCTGCTTCTCAGAATTCACCACTGTTACGCCGACGGCCTGTCCCTGATGGGCGTTTTCGAACGGCTCTGTCCGCCCTCGCCGCAGCAGGCCCCGGCAATCTATGGCGCAGCGGAGCGCGGTGACCCGGGCCGCTGGAAACAGGCGGCCGGTGCCTGGCTGAACGAGCTTTTGCCGCCCCGTGGACAGGGCGTGTCCGGCTGCGACGACTTTCCCGGCAATGGCGCAACACCTGCCCGCAATGCGATTGAAGGGGCGGCCTGGAAAAGCATGAAACTGGTCAACGAGCTGAGCCAGTTCCTGGTGGAGCCGGAAGACACCCCGTCTTCGCTAAAGCGGCCGTTGCTCGGGCGTAGACAGTGTCGCTGGTCGCCGCCGGTGGATCTGGGGCGGTTTCGCCGGATCGCGGCCGTTACCGGGGTCACAATCAATGATGTGCTGCTCAGCTGCGTGGCCTCTGCGGTTCGCCGTCACCTCCAGGCTGACTCGGGGGAGCCCGGTGCTGCAGCACTTGACGATGCGGTGCTGCATGCCGCAGTGCCCGTGGATATTCGCGGCCGCCTGCCGGACGACATCAAGCCTGCCACTGATGCCCTTGGCAATTACTTTGGCACCGTTTTCGTGCCTCTGCCGGTTGATGGCGGAAGCGCCCTCGAGCGCCTGTTCCGCATAAAACATGAAACCCGTCGGCTGAAGAAAAGCTGGCAGCCGGGTTTGTCCTGGGCCCTGACTGGCAGCGCATCCATGGTTCCTGAATGCTGGCGCCAATCCCTGGCGGACCTGCTGTATCGCAAGGCCAGCGCAGTGGTGTCCAACGTTCCGGGCACCCGGGAAACCCGCTATCTGGCGGGCTGCCGTATTACCGAGCAGATGTTCTGGGTGCCCCAGGCAGGCGATATCGGCCTGGGCGTCAGCGTGGTCAGCTATGCCGGGCAGGTGCAGTTTGGCGTGGTCGCCGATGAAGCAGTCATGTCCGAGCCCGAGTGTTTCCTTTCCGATTGCCTGCAGGAGCTGGATGCGTTTCCAGACTGATTTTCAGACCCTCGCACCCTACGACTAATAGACTAATCCAGCTGCCCGTCGAGTCGGTTATTTCAGACGTATTCAGTTATAGAGTGGTCTGGTAATGCGCCAACGGCTCAATCGACGATAACAAACACAAAAAAGGCCAACATCATGATCTATGCAAATCCCGGCAAGGAAGGCTCGGTTGTCTCCTTCAAATCCCGTTACGAGAACTACATTGGCGGCGAATGGGTAGCCCCGGTCAAAGGCCAGTACTTTGACAATATTACGCCGATCACTGGCGAGGTTATCTGCGAAATTCCCCGGTCCCAGGCGGAAGATGTTGATCTTGCGCTTGATGCGGCTCACAAGGCAGCGCCCGCCTGGGGCAAGATGTCCACCACTGAACGCTCCAACATCCTGCTGAAAATAGCGGATCGCATGGAGCAGAATCTTGAAATGCTGGCTGTCGCTGACTGCTGGGACAACGGCAAGGCGGTGCGCGAAACCATTAACGCCGATATACCCCTGGCGATCGACCACTTCCGCTATTTCGCCGGTTGCATCCGCGCTCAGGAAGACACTTCCAGCGCCATCGACAGCAACACTGTGGCCTACCATTATCACGAGCCACTGGGCGTGGTTGGCCAGATTATCCCCTGGAACTTTCCGCTGCTGATGGCCACCTGGAAGCTGGCGCCCTGTCTGGCGGCCGGCAACTGTACGGTGATGAAACCGGCGGAGCAGACTCCGGCCAGTATCCTGGTGTTAATGGAACTGATCGGTGACCTGCTGCCGCCCGGAGTGATCAACATCGTGAACGGTTATGGCGCAGAAGCTGGTCAGGCCCTTGCCTCCAGCAAGCGCATTGCCAAGATCGCGTTCACCGGCTCCACCCCGGTGGGCTACCACATCCTCAAATGTGCCGCGGAGAACATCATTCCGTCTACCGTCGAGCTGGGCGGCAAGTCCCCCAACATCTACTTCTCGGATGTGATGAAAGCCGAACCGGAATTCATCGACAAGTGCGTGGAGGGCCTGGTACTGGCATTCTTTAACCAGGGTGAAGTCTGTACCTGTCCTTCACGGGCGCTGGTTCAGGAAGACATGTACGACGAGTTCATGGCCAAAGTGGTTGAACGCACCAAGTCCATCAAGCGCGGTAATCCGCTGGATACCGACGTCCAGGTCGGCGCTCAGGCCAGCAAAGAGCAGTTCGACAAAATCATGTCCTATCTGGAAATCGGCAAGCAGGAAGGCGCGGAAGTGCTGACCGGCGGCGGCCGTCAGGAAATGGAAGGCGAGTACAACAACGGCTTCTACGTTCAGCCAACGCTGTTCAAGGGCCGCAATGACATGCGCGTGTTCCAGGAAGAAATCTTCGGCCCGGTGGTGGGTGTGACCACCTTCAAGGACGAAGAGGAAGCCCTGGCCATCGCCAACGATACCGAGTTCGGCCTGGGCGCCGGTTTGTGGACCCGCGACATCAACCGCGCCTTCCGCGTGGGCCGTGGCATCCAGGCAGGCCGGGTGTGGACCAACTGTTATCACCAGTACCCGGCGCACGCCGCGTTCGGTGGTTACAAGAAGTCCGGTGTGGGTCGCGAGAACCACAAGATGGCGCTGGATCATTATCAGCAGACCAAGAACCTGCTGGTCAGCTACGACATCAATCCCCTCGGCTTTTTCTGAGTTAATCCGATATCCCTTGGCACAGGGACGTGCCGTTCTTCCGATACCCCGTTTGAGTCTGTCAGTGAACCATTGATAAAGAGGGTGCTGGTTGGCGTAAACTGGAACCTGCAGCGCAACTTCGGCGCCTGTTGATAGGGGGATGCAATGACAGATTTCAGAACCGAAAAAGACAGCCTCGGCGAGGTTCATGTGCCCAGAAACGCGCTCTGGGGCGCGCAAACCCAGCGGGCTGTGGAAAACTTCCCGGTCAGCGGGCTTGCCATGCCCCCGGCGTTCATCGCGGCGGTTGTGCGTATCAAACAGGCCGCCGCCGATGCCAACGCCAGCCTGGGGTTGCTGGATGTGCAGCGCCGGGACGCCATTGTGGAGGCCGGGGATAGAATCATCGCGGGTGAATTTGATGACCAGTTTCCGGTGGATCGATATCAGACCGGCTCTGGTACCAGCACCAATATGAACGTCAACGAGGTGATCTCGGCGCTGGCCAAAAAGGGTGGCGTTGACGTAAACCCCAATGACCACGTCAACATGAGCCAGAGTTCCAACGATGTGATTCCCTCGGCCATTCATGTCAGCGCCGTGGCGGGCGTTCGGGAGCGTTTATTGCCTGCGCTAACGCACCTTTGCGGCGTGATTTATGAGCGGGAAGGGCTGTTTGGTGAGCAGGTCAAGACCGGCCGGACCCATCTGATGGACGCCATGCCAGTGACCCTCGGGCAGGAGTTACGAACCTGGCGGGAGCAGCTTCTGGCAACCGAGCGGCGGCTGGATGGTGCCGCCAATGAACTGCTTTCTGTACCCCAGGGCGGAACGGCGGTGGGTACTGGCGTGAATGCGCCGGGCGAGTTCACCGGGCAGTTTGTAAGGTTCCTGAAAGACCGAACCGGTGACGGTTTCCGCTCCCTGGACCACAAGTTTGTGGGCCAGAGTGCCATTGATGCACCGGTCAATATGTCTGCCCAGCTTCGGGGGCTGGCAGTGGTTCTGACAAAAATAGCCAACGATCTGCGCTGGATGAACAGCGGCCCTATTCACGGGCTGGCGGAAATCAGCCTGCCTGCCCTGCAGCCGGGCAGCAGCATTATGCCGGGCAAGGTGAATCCGGTGATACCGGAGTCTGTGGCCATGGCCAGTGCCCAGGTGATGGGGCTGGACAGCACCAACGCCATTGCGGGGCAGTCCGGCAATTTCCAGCTGAATGTGATGTTGCCGCTGGTCGGCGCGAACCTGCTGGACATGATTGAACTGCTGGGCAATGCCATGCGGATGCTCGCAGACAGGGCGATCCGTGGTTTCACGGTGAATGCACACAACCTGAACGAAGCCGTGGGCAAGAATCCGGTACTGGTGACGGCTCTGAACCCCGAAATCGGTTACGCCCTGGCGTCCGATATCGCCAAGGAAGCGTACAAGACAGGAAGGGCTGTGATTGACGTGGCCGAGGAACGCAGCGGCCTGGACCGGGCGCGACTGGAAGAGTTGATGGACCCGCTTAAACTGACCCGCGGGGGCCTTGCCTGACTATGAAGGCGCCCGCCGAAAGCCGATCTGTTTTGGCGATTTTCTGGCTGTTTCTGCGCCTCGGGCTGACATCTTTCGGCGGGCCGGTCGCCCATCTGGGGTATTTTCACGACGAGTTTGTGAGGCGTCGCCAGTGGCTGTCAGAGCAGGCCTACGCCGAAGTGGTGGCTCTTTGCCAGTTGTTACCGGGCCCGGCGTCCAGTCAGGTCGGGCTGACCATCGGTTTTCTGCGGGGTGGTTACGCCGGTGCGGCTGCGGCCTGGACAGGTTTTACGCTGCCTTCGGCACTGATCATGGCGCTGTTTGCGTCGGGATTGATGCTCTGGCCGGAGGCAGGTTCCGGAGGTTGGGTCACTGGCCTGAAGCTGTTTGTCATTGCGGTGGTGGCCCAGGCAGTCTGGCAGATGGGCAATAAATTGTGCCCCGATAAAGCGCGGCGAACCATTGCGTTTCTGGTAGCAGCCTTTCTGCTGGTGGCCGGCAGTGTCTGGATGCAGGCGCTGGTATTGGCGGCGGCCGGTATCGCCGGGGTCTGGCTTGGTTTGCCCTCGGATAGAAGCGGAGGGGATCTCGACGTTCCGGTGAAAACCCGCAAGCCAATGGTGTTTTTCATTCTGTTCCTGGCGCTGCTATGCGCGACCTTTTTGCCCTGGGGTGTCGGGTCCTATGCAGCGCTTGCCGCGGAGCTTTATCGGGCCGGCGCGCTGGTTTTCGGTGGCGGCCATGTGGTTTTACCCTGGCTGGAAGAAGGGTTCGTTGCGTCAGGCACCATGTCGGCGGACACCTTCCTGGCGGGCTACGGTGTGGCCCAGGCGGTTCCGGGACCACTGTTCAGCTTTTCGGCTTTTCTTGGCGGTATCGAGAACGGCTGGTCAGGAGCAGCCGTGGCCGTGATCGCTGTATTTCTGCCGGGAACTCTGCTGGTATTCGCAGGTCTGCCCCTGTGGCAGTACGTGCGTCGTCATGCCCGTGCGAGGTTGGCACTGGCGGGGGTGAATGCAGGTGTTGTAGGGCTGCTGCTATCAGCGCTTTACGACCCTGTCTGGATATCCGGCGTGGTGTCACCGGCATCCGTCGGATTCGTGTTGCTGGTCTGGGTGGCATTGACGATGTGGCGGGTGCCGGTCTGGTTGCTGGCCCCATTGAGCGCAGTGTCTGGCCTGGCATTCTTTTAGCAAAATCTGAGTAGAGGTAGTTATGACAAGATCGTGCGATATCCCCGGAATGAACGTGCCCCGAAGCCGTTTTCCCGATCCGGAACATGATCTGTCCGGTAACACCGGCGAGCAGAGAGCCGTGCTTGGCGGTGGCTGCTTCTGGTGCGTCGAGGCAGTGTTTCTTGCGGTCGATGGCGTAACGGGCGTGGTTTCCGGCTATGCGGGCGGCACCCCGGAAACGGCGAACTACGAGGCGGTCTGTACCGGGCGAACCGGCCATGCGGAGGTGGTTGCGGTGCACTATGAGCCGTCGAAGGTGAGCTTCGGTGAGTTGCTGAAAATCTTCTTCTCGGTGGCTCACGACCCCACTCAGTTGAACCGTCAGGGCAACGACCGGGGCACTCAATACCGCTCCGTGGTGTTCTGCGAGAGCGAAGAGCAAAGGCGTGTTGCCGAGGATTACATCAACCTGCTGAACGGATCAGGGAGTTACCAGCAGCCTGTGGTCACCTCGGTTGAGCCGCTGACTGATTTTCATGCAGCCGAAAGCTATCACCAGAATTTTGCAGCCCGAAACCCCTATCAGCCCTATGTGATGGCGGTGGCTGCGCCAAAAATGGAAAAGCTGGCGAACAGTTTTCCCGAGCGTCTGAAATCTGAATACACCGACAACAATGCCTGAGGAGTTCTCATGACCACATCTGCCGCCGGGTACGATCTGACCCCGTTAACAGCCGAGACAATCGAGCAGAAGGCAGCCGCACTGACCGAAGAGGAGCGCCGGGTTCTGCTGGACCACGGCACCGAGCCGCCCTATTGCGGAACCCTGCTGGATAACAAGACAGCGGGCGTTTATGACTGCCGGCTGTGCGGCCTGCCACTGTTCAGTTCGGATTCAAAATTTGATTCCGGCACCGGCTGGCCCAGTTTCTTCCAGCCTTTCGACAAAGAGCATATCCGCTCCCTGAACGACAGCAGCATGGGAATGGTGCGCACGGAAATTCGCTGCCCACGCTGTGATAGCCATCTGGGCCACGTCTTTCCCGATGGTCCGCCGCCGTCAGGTCAGCGCTATTGCCTTAACTCTGTTGCCATGGAATTTCGCAAAACCGGCGAATAACGCCGGTTTTGGGGTCGCCGGTCAGCCAACCACGGAAAAGACGAGAAAGCCGGCGTATCCGACATAGACCAGGCTCAGGATGAGTCCGTCCAGGCGGCTGATGATTCTTGGCTTGCCGGTCAATCCGAAGCCCATGAGCAGCAACCCCGCAGTGAGGGCCGTCATCAGGGTCCAGTCGCGATAAAGCACGGCGGATTCGACCGCAAGGGGCTGAATGACTGCGGCCAGGCCAACCACCGCGAGCGTGTTGAAAATGCCGGAGCCGATGATGTTACCCAGAATCAGATCGTGCTCGTTCTTTTTCACCGCCGCCAGCGCGGACGCCAGTTCCGGCAGGGACGTGCCGATCGCTACAATCGTCAGTCCAATCACCAGATCGCTGACGCCCAGGCTCTGGGCAATAAAGACGGCACCCCAGACCAGCATCCGGGAACTGACCACCAGCAGAATCAGGCCAATAACCAGCCACATCACGGCCCTGTTCAGGGGCATCGGGTGCTGGATGATCTCCGCGTCGATGTCCCCCGCAAGCGGGTCGGCTTTGCCACGAATCCCCTGGAAGATCGACCAGCCCATCACGGCAAAAAAGACCGCCAGCAGTACCCAGCCGTCCAGGCGGCTCAGTTCGCCGTCAATCAGCTGGTAACCGGCCACAAACGTCAGCACCAGCAGCAGCGGCAGCTCTTTGCGAAGCACCTGGGAATGCACGGCGATCGGGGCAATCATTGCGGTGATACCGATAATCACCGCGATGTTGGTAATGTTTGAGCCGTAACCGTTGCCAAGCGCCAGCCCCGGGTTGCCATCCGCCGCGGCCATGACGGAAACGGCCAGCTCCGGCGCTGAGGTGCCAAAGCCGATGATCACCATGCCGATCAGCAGTGAGGGCATTCCCAGGTGTTTTGCGGTCGCGGCGGCGCCTTCAATGAAGCGGTCGGCGCTCCATACCAGAAGAATCAGACCGAAAAGAATAGCAAGACTGGCAAGCAGCATATTTAAGCCTTGGATGAATAGGTCATTAACGAAGGCGCTCTGATGCAAACGAGCCTGCGCATTCTAAACAGTTGCTCCATTCCCGACCAGTCTTCATGAGCCCGTGATTCACCAGCCCGGTCTGCCAGTGGTCTTTTTAACCCTTGAAAAAAACCGATAATTGCGCCACTGATGGTATAAGCGTGGTCTGCTGAACCCGAGCGGGCTCAAAGCCTCACAATCGTTAAGGTGGTGACCAATGGCCGTCAGACAGACAGATGTCGTGCTGGTCGGTGGGGGCGTCATGAGCGCCACACTGGGCGTGATGCTCAGGCAGCTTGACCCATCCCTGGACATTGTCATGGTAGAGCGTCTTGACCACGTTGCCCATGAAAGCACGGACGGGTGGAATAACGCGGGTACCGGGCACGCCGGTTACTGCGAGCTGAATTACACTCCGGAAACCGACGATGGTGATATTGCCATTGAGCGCGCGCTGGGAATCAATGCGTCGTTCGAGGTATCCCTGCAGTTCTGGTCCCACCTGGTAGAGCAGGGCATCCTGCCAGAGCCGAAAAGCTTTATTAACAGGACACCGCATCAGAGCTTTGTCTGGGGCGAGAAAAACGTCGAGTACCTCAGGCGCCGGCATGAAAAACTCAGCGCACATCACCTGTTCCGGGAAATGAAGTTCAGTGATTCGCCCCGCACGCTGGAGCAGTGGATGCCGCTGGTGGTCCGCAATCGTGATCCTATGGAAGCTGTCGCCGCAACCCGCACAGAGCACGGCGCAGACGTGGATTTCGGTTCCCTGACCCGCCATATGGTGGCCTATCTTCAAGGCACACCGAATTTTGAATTGCTACTGAGCAGTTCCGTTCAGCAGCTTGCCCGGCACGATAACGGGCGCTGGGATGTGCTTGTGAACAATGAGAAAACCGGCGAATCCGAGCAACTGGACGCCGGGTTTGTGTTCCTCGGTGCAGGCGGTGGCGCGCTGCCCATGCTGCAGAAATCCGGTATCGACGAGTCCAGAGGTTATGGCGGTTTTCCGGTCAGTGGTCAGTGGCTGGTGTGCCAGAAAGCTGACATTGTCGAGCAGCACGATTCCAAGGTATACGGCAAGGCGCCGGTCGGAGCACCGCCCATGTCCGTGCCGCACTTGGATACGCGCATTATCGACGGAAAGCCCGCGCTTCTGTTTGGCCCCTTTGCCGGTTTCACCACCCGTTTTCTCAAGAAGGGGTCGTTGTTCGACCTTCTTGGCTCAGTCAGCCCGACCAACCTGTTGCCGATGCTGTCGGCCAGTCGCACCAATATGGACCTGACCCGCTACCTGATTGGTGAAGTGTTTCAGTCCCATAGTGAGCGTGTGGCTTCCCTGCGAGATTACTTCCCGGACGCCGAGGAAAAGGACTGGAGGCTGCAGAACGCCGGGCAGCGTGTCCAGATCATCAAGAAGTCTCCGGGTGGCGGTGGTAAGCTGGAGTTCGGTACCGAGATAGTGGCGTCGAAAGACGGAACCCTGGCGGCGCTTCTGGGGGCATCCCCCGGTGCATCCACGGCGGTAGATGCGATGATCGATGTGATCGGGCGCTGCTTCAGTGAACGTCTGGAGTCCGCTCAATGGCAGGAGCGGATGAAAACCATGGTGAATTCTTACGGGCAATCGCTGGTCGACGATGCGCAGTTGCTGAACAAAGTGCGAGAAAGAACGCTGTCAACGCTGCAACTGGCATCATGTTCCTGATTGTTCGAATAAACCGGAAAGCTTTGACACTCAAGGGTTAACAGCCGGTCGAGCCAGCGCTCTCGCATTATACGGCTGGCGCGCGAATTGCCCAATCATCAGGAATCGCTGGATTTCTATGTATAATTCCGGAAGGATTTAATAACGTCGGGTCTGATTCGGGCCCTGAGGAAACCCTTTGAGCAGTTCTGACGCTGGAAACCCGGCACCCGTCGTTGATCTGGATACGCTGATTCCGCGACTGGACAATGCCATAAAGACTCTTGACGAGAGCCGTCCCTCTGCAAAGGTCGGCGCTTTGCCCCACCTGTTCGAGACCGTTCGCCGGGTGCTGCTTGAGCCGGATGGCTGCCAGGCCATTCAGGATCGCGCCGAGCGGCTTGAAAGGGCCGGTGTCTTTCTGGGGACTGACTGGGCGGATCCGTCCATCCTGTTGCCCCAGTTAACCACCTACGCACTTCAGAGCACCGTGCCGGACACCGTCTGCATTGAGGCAATGAGCGAATTGCGCCTGCTCTCGGTGGCTCTGGGTCATTACCTCCATGACTCTGTTTCGACCGAACAGGCGCACCATTACCTGACCCAGGTGCTGGCGATCAACCTCACCATGCTGTTCGGTGAAGCCGGCGAAACCGAACGCGAGCAGGGCGAGCTGGCGATCATCAGTCGCTCGCTGGTCCAGCACGTCGCCGCGCAGATCGGGTATGAGCATGTGATCGACCGCCTGATCGAGGAGATCTGGCGGATTCTGCAACAGCGCCCGATTCAGGTGAACAGTGTCCGCCAGATGATCACCCAGATTGCCCTTTGCCGGAGCGATCCGAATGTGGATATGGGCAGTGCAGGGCAGGGCGCGGAACGCCTTATTTCAAGCCTGTACGGGCCAACCCAGGCCTGCCGCGAAGATCCGGGAGTTGCCGTTTACGAAGAGCGCCTGAGCCACATGGATCAGGGCGCACTGCAGGCCGAGGCGACCGGCTTTGCCCGCTCCATGCACGATACCGGGCTGGTGTCTCCCTACCATGCGACTTTCATGCGCTTTATTATGGAGAATCAGGATTCGCTGATCGCCGAGGCGCTCGGGCTTTCCATGACCGGGCGTGACTGCCTGCTACGCTATCGGGATCTCGTTTTGACCCTGATCCATGAAGGCATTTTCCCGGAAACAGCCCAGGGCATCTACGGCCTTGCTCTGCTGCTGGAGCGGGGCATCCTGTATCAGCCGCCGGTAGAGCCCGCACTCTGGCGACAGACGAGTCTGGCCATCTGTCCGGAGGCCCGGAATCGCATCGAGATTGCCTATGGCTATCAGCCCCAGCCAAAGGCCTGGCTGATTCAGGGCGTGCTGAGCATGCTCGGCCAGCCACTGGGTGTGGGTCAGGGCAACAATCCTACCTGTCAGTCTGCCCGGGCATTATCAATGTGGGCTTACAACGATCCGGATTATCTGCTACAGATGGTGACCTGGGCCGCCAGGGATAATGAAATCATCATGCACTTCGAAGGTACCCCGGTGTCATCGGCGACCAGCGGCATGGGCGTGGCGTCCGAAGTCACCTTTGATCTGGATCCCGTGTCTCTGGTGGTCGTGCCACACCTGGACCGCATCTACGCCGAGATGGGTCGGCTGTGTATCGGTCGGGAGGGCGATCCGCACAAATGGGTGAACCCGGAATTTCACGGCTGGTCTGCCGGCCGGGGCTTTCGCATCAATGTGGACGTTGCCACGGGCAAGCTGGACAGTCTGGATGAATTTCTGCGGCACTTTTACGCCAGCTATCACCCCGATTACAACGGCAACCAGCCGCTTGTTCACCCGCAGCCCGCCGGCGTGGCGATTACCGACAGTGCGGCAAGATTCATAGGCTGGCACGCCATCACCATCCTGCGGGCAACCCGGGACCCCGAGGACGTAATGCGGGTGTATTTCTATAACCCCAACAATGACAGCGGTCAGCACTGGGGGGGCGACGTTCAGGTCAGCACGGCCAGCAAGGGCGAGCGATTTGGCGAGGCGTCTGTGCCATTCGAGCAGTTTGCCTCCCGTGTTTACATTTTCCACTTCGATCCCCTTGAGCGTGGCGAACCGGCCGGGGTAGACGAAGACGAACTGGTGCGGGTGGTTGAGCGTGTGCATCAGAGCTGGGGGCGCGACAGGTTGCCCGCCAATTCGCTGCAGGCAGAGTCGCCGGGTCGCTGACCGGCTCCCGTCAGGGGTCCGTTCAGATACATAATCAGGGGGAGAAAGGATGTCAGCAGACGGTAGCAGTCAGCAGGAAGTCAGAGAAAGCGGCGCGGAGCTGTTCATACGGGCTCTGGAAAACGAGGGCGTTCGCTACATCTTTGGTGTGCCGGGGGAAGAAAACCTCGACTTGCTGGAAGCGCTGCGTAAATCCCGCATTCAGTTGATCCTTAACCGCCACGAACAGGCAGCCGGGTTCATGGCCGCAACCTATGGCCGCCTGACGGGCCAGGTGGGTGTTTGCCTGTCGACTCTGGGACCGGGCGCGACCAACCTGGTGACGGCAGCGGCCTACGCCCAGCTGGGCGGGATGCCCATGATGATGATTTCGGGGCAGAAGCCGATCAAATCCTCGAAGCAGGGCCTGTTCCAGATTCTGGACGTTGTCGACCTGATGCGCCCGCTGACCAAGTACACCCGCCAGATCAGCAACGCCAACACCATTCCCGCCAAAGTTCGTGAGGCCTTCCGGCTGGCCTCGGAAGAGCGCCCGGGCGCGGTTCACCTGGAATTGCCTGAAGACATTGCCGCGGAGCTGGCGGATGAAGACACCCATATCTTCCAGCCCGGCGATGCACGCCGGCCAACGGCCAGTACCAAAAGCCTGGATGCAGCCTGTGAGATGATCAACAAGGCCAGGCATCCGCTGATCATGATTGGCGCAGGCGCCAACCGCAAGCGAGTATCCCAGGCGCTGATACATCTGGTGAACTCAACCGGCATTCCGTTCTTTACCACCCAGATGGGCAAGGGCGTAGTGGATGAGCGCCACCCCCGGTACCTCGGAAACGCGGCTCTGTCTGCCGGCGATTTTGTCCATTGTGCGATTGATCAGGCTGATCTGGTGATCAATGTGGGACACGATGTGGTGGAAAAGCCCCCGTTCTTCATGAAGCCCGGTGGCAAGGAAGTCATCCACGTGAACTTCTCCGGCGCGGATGTGGACCCTGTCTATTTTCCGCAGCATGAGGTGGTTGGTGACATCGCCAACAGCGTCGATTACCTGGCCGAGCGCTGCGGGCAATGCGCTACTCACGACTTCAGCCGGTTTATGGACGTGAAAGCGGCGGTAGATGAGCATCTGGCCCAGAAAGCAGATGACGACCGTTATCCGATCATCCCGCAACGCATTGTCAATGATGTGCGCAAGGTCATGCCGGACGACGGCATCATCGCCCTGGACAACGGCATGTACAAACTCTGGTTTGCCCGTAATTATCCGGCCTATGACAACAACACGGTGCTGCTGGATAACGCCCTGGCGTCGATGGGGGCGGGGCTGCCCAGTGCCATGATGGCCGCCATGCTCTACCCGGACCTGAAAGTGATGGCCGTGTGCGGCGACGGCGGGTTCATGATGAACAGTCAGGAAATAGAGACGGCCGTGCGGCTGAAGCTGAACCTGGTGGTGCTGATTATCAACGACAACGCCTACGGCATGATTAAATGGAAGCAAGGTCAGGAAGGTTTTGCTGATTTCGGGCTGGATTATGGCAATCCCGATTTTGTGAAATACGCTGACGCCTATGGGGCCATGGGGCATTGTGTTTCCCGAACGGAAGACCTGAAGACAACGCTGGAATCCGCGCTGTCTGCGGGCGGTGTTCACCTGATTGAAGTGCCCGTGGATTACAGCGAGAATCGCCGGGTGTTTGATGAAGAATTGGTAAAACTCACCTGTAACCTCTGACCTCTGGCGTATAATCCGACGAAATTGCACAGTAAAAGGCATTCCAATGAAATACCGAGGGTTCTTCTCCGTTTTTATGGCCGCACTGGTGGTGATGTCTGCCGGGTGCTCCAGGCCCGAAACCCCACAACAGGTGGCGACCGGGTTCTGGCAGGCGATCGCCGAGGGTAAAGCCGCTGCCGCCGTCGAACTGTCCACACTGGTCGATGCGAGTGGTCTTGAAACCCTGGAGGATGCGCAGATCAATTCCCTTCCTGATTTTGGCAGGGTAGTGATCGAGGCCGATAACGCCACCATCGAAACCATTCTGGCTACAAACGAAGGCACGGGTGATGCAGCCGAGATTGCGCGCCGGGAAATCACCACCTATCTTGTTCGGGTCAATGATCAGTGGCTTGTCGACTACCAGCGCACCCGCGAGGCAATGGCCAGTCGTTCGTCGTTCAGTGGTCTGAAGGAGGATCTCGGTCATCTGCGTCAGCAGTTTGACGATGCCGTTGGCCGTTCCTCTGAACAGATTGCTGACCAGGTGGATCAACTGGCCAAAGATTTTGAAACCTACTCGGAAGAAACCGGCAAGAAAGCCAGGCAGACGCTGGATCAGTTTGGCGAGTCGCTGGATCAGTTCAGAAAACAGATTGAAGAATCGCTGGATAACGGTGGGAAAAAACCGGAAGAGTCCGGTGATTCAGGCCGGGAATCTTCAGAGCAAACTGCTATCTAGCGACGCGGACAATGTAGAAGGCAATAAAAAACCGGCAATTCAAGAGAAATTGCCGGTCGATGGTATTTCCTTCAGCGCTTACTGGCTGACGTTGCTGAGATACCCGCTCAGGCGATCCTTGTTAGTGGCCGCTGCTCCGCTGAGCCTGTCAACCGCCGCTTTCGCCTCGTCGTAATTCACGGCTTCTCCGACCTGAATCACCCCGGCCATGTTCAGCACGGCATGCGGTGTGCAGTTGTAGACGTAAACGCCTTCGGCATCGAGTGTTATGGTGATTTCTTCATTAATGGCGCCAGACCAGCTCTCTGCGCCTTCCGGCACGACCTGCGATACCGAATTGTGGGCGGGGTCGGCCAGTACAAACTTCACCGTGTCGCCCTTTTCAGCTTCAATGAAGCCAGGCTCAAACACCATTGCGCCATCAGCGCCGGAATTTTTCATTTCGATAATGTGCTCGGCGGCCAGTGCACTGGTGGAAGCCAAAGCTGAAAACAAACCTGCTGCAACGATACTCTGAAGTTTCATCGTTATACCTCGTGTCGATGATTAGTTTCATAAGTAATTACGGGGCAGATGGCCAGATGGACTCTGCCCCTGAGTGGGTGAATCTACGGATGTCAGAGCTTGTCGTATTCACCAGCAACGCTGGACTGCGCTCAGTAAACCGGTCGCCCGGGAGATTTGCGTGACGACTTGAACGGGCATCATGCGGGTGGATTCCTGATCTGCATGGCTTTGTGCTGCTCAGGGCACTTATTTTAACGGCAGAGGTTTAATTGATGGCACGTTTCGAGCTGCTGGGCACGGCGATCATACCGGGCAAAGGGTCCCGGTTGCGCCTGCTCCAGCGCAACGACGAATTTTCCATCAGGATAGCCGGTGCCACCGGCGAGCTTATGAGCAGCCGCCTGCATGGCTCCGAAGACGCGTTGGCAACGCTGGCCTGTGAGCGGATTGCGGATAATCCGGCTCCCCGTGTGCTGATCGGCGGCCTTGGCATGGGCTTCACGCTGGCGGCGGCTCTCGGCGCGCTGGGCGACGGTGCTGAGGTAACGGTTGCAGAGCTTGTGCCGGAAGTGGCGCAGTGGAATCTGGGCCCGCTGGGCGCTGCGGCCGGTTACCCACTGAAAGACCCGAGGGCGCGTGTTCACATCGGCGATGTGGTTGAGCTGATCAGGGATTCTCCCGGGTCCTACGATGCCATTCTGCTGGATATAGACAACGGCCCCGAAGGCCTGACACGAATGGAAAACGACTGGCTCTATACCCCGCCCGGAATTGCCGCCGCCCAAACAGCGCTGACGCAGGACGGCATTCTGGCGTACTGGTCAGCGGGGCAGGACCCCGGCTTTACCGAAAGGCTCAAGCGGGCGGGACTGTCGGTAGAATCTTTTAATGTGAGGGCCCACCGACCGGGTAAGGGTGCCAGGCACGTTATCTGGCTGGCATGGTAGAAGGCTGAAGGGTCAGTCCTCGTCCTCGTCGTCCCGCATGCGTTCCTGCCGCTCCGACTCTTCTTCCTTGGCGGCATCGATCACTGCCATCAGCTCATCGACATCAGCGCTGTGGGTGTCGTGTTCGAAGCACCCCGTCAGCTCGCTGTCGGGATGCAGATCGCCGCTTTCGTAAAGCGCCCAGATCTCCCTGCCGTAGTCTGTGATCAACAGGTCCGGGGCGTATTTGCCAAAATAGCGCCGCATGTTGTCGACATCCCGCTCCAGCATGCGCTCGGCGTTATTGTTGCCAGCGGCATTCACCGCCTGCGGCAGGTCAATGATGACCGGGCCCTCCGGTTCCACCAGCACGTTGAATTCGGACAGGTCACCGTGAATCAGCCCGGCGCTGAGCATCCGGACCACCTCTTCGATGATCATGCTGTGATAATCCCGGGCCTGCTCCGGCGTAAAGACAACATCATCTAGCCGCGGCGCGGCCTTGCCGTCTTCATCAGTCACCAGTTCCATCAGCAGCACGCCGTCAACAAACCCGAAGGGCTCGGGCACTCGCACACCGGCCGCTGCCAGCCGATACAGGGCGTCCACCTCGGCATTGAGCCAGGCGTCTTCCTGCTCCTTCTGGCCGTAACGGGTTTTCTTGCTCATGGCGCGGGCGCGGCGGGTGTTACGTACCGTCCGGCCTTCCTGATATTCCACGGCCTGCTTGAAGCTGCGTTTCTGGGATTCCTTGAACACCTTGGCACAACGAGCCTGATCGCCGCAGCGAACCACATACACCTGCGCTTCCTTACCGCTCATCAGCTGGTAAAGCACTTCGTCCACCATGCCGTCATCGACAAGGGGCTGTAATCTTTTCGGTACTTTCATAAAACCTTTTGAGCTAACCGGTAATGCGCCGACGGTATCTGCTGATCATAGGCCAGGTCGAGCGAGGGCGTTAAAGGGAAAATGTTTACTATGGGGCATAGCTTACATGAAAACCCTTTGAATCATTATTCTGATGGCTACCCGCCCTGTTTTCCGGTACTGCTGTTCTAGCGGACCACAAAGACCGACACATCGCTGTGCTTGACGATGTTTGAACCATTGGAGTGGAGAATATGCAGCTTATCCCCAATGCCCGGCGCATGGGAGGCCATCACGACAAGGTCTGAGCCTGTGTCCTTGATCGCTTCCAGCAAACGGTCATCCAGCTCAACAGCGGTGTCAGCCGTCGACATCACTTTACTTTCCGTCCTGATGTCGTGGGACTGGCCCTGCTCCTTGGCAAAGGCTGCAAGCTTATCGGCCAGCTCTTCCGGGTTGTGAGCCGCCCCAGACGGCGTGCTGTTGGTCACCGCGACATAACAAATTGATGCACCATAATGCTTGCCGATATCGGTTGCGGTATCCAGGGCTCTGGTCAGTTTGTCCAGGTGTGACATATCGACGGGTACGAGTATTTTGCGGTACATAGTGGTTCTCCTTCTCGCGATTCATGAATTGAATCACGCAATTCCTTAGCTTTAGCGTGGCAGTTAATGCGGACTTTTTCCAAAAAAGGAGGAGGCGGACCGAATGAACATCTTGGATGGGCCCTTTTGTATTAATTAGGATCCGTAGCATGAGAGGATGCATGGTGAATGCCTTCAAGCGACACACAAAAGGACCTGGAGTGCTCTATGAAGCCTGCTCAACCGCGTAGCGGTTTCCCTTCTCCCCCCGTTTTTACGAACCTTCAGGGTGTCTGGCGTTCGCAAGGGTACGGCAACATACTGCTGATAGAGGACGACTGGTACACCCTTTTTGAAGAAACCAGCATCAGTTGCCGGAAGATTCATGTGGGCAGCATTGAAGAACTCAGTCATTTTTACGAAGATCTGGAGGTATCATCAGGTGGACAGGCCTTCAGTGCCCATCGTGTTACCGGCGTGGCGCGCATCAGCTTTTGTCGCCTGAAGGCATTGCCGGCCAGTGTCGCTGAAAGCCAGCGGCATGCGGCAAAGGATCCGGAATACAACTTTGAAGTTTTCTGGCGGACCTTCCACGAGCAGTATGCCTTGTTCGAACTCAAAGGCGTGGCCTGGGATCAGGCTTACCACACCTATCGCCCACAGATTAATGCGGCCACGTCACGAGAAACCCTTTTTGCCACCATGGCGGCCATGCTGCGGCCGCTGAAGGACGGCCATATTCGTCTGCATACACCCTGGGGCCACTACAGTGCGGGGGCTCAGCCGGCACTTTATCAGCGGTTGACACGGGAACTTGAAGACGCCAACGATGATCGGGAACTCACCAGCTATCTGGGCGACCTGAAAGAATCGCTGCGCGAGGTGATCCACGAGGACTATCTTGCGAGCGGTATCAGGCACGGCGGAAACCGGCTGGTGGAATGGGGACGACTTAATGAGGTCATCGGTTACCTGAATATCCGGGCCATGGCCGGACAAAGCGGCAAGTCCGGCAAGCCCGCAGCTGACCTGAGTGCCGTTGATAGCGTAATGCAGAGGGTATTGGGAGATATTGGCCAGCTCCCCAACCTGGTCGTCGATCTCCGCAATAACGGCGGGGGGTATGATGGCGTTGCACTACGGCTGGCAGCGTACCTGATGGACCGAAAACGGCTTGCTTTCACCAAGTCAGCCCGTCACGGCAATGGATTCACCGGCAAGCAGGCCATCCATGTCACTCCGGTCAGCGAGCCCTACCGTGGCAACCTGTTTGTGTTGACCAGCGAGCTAACCGCCAGTGCCGCAGAAATCTTTGTGCTCTCATTACTGCAGCACCCCCGTCTCACCCTGATTGGCGAACCCACTCAGGGCATCCTATCCGATACCCTTGAACGCCACCTGCCAAATGGCTGGCACCTGACCTTATCCAATGAAATCTACCGGGCGTACAACGGTGAGGTATACGAAGATGTCGGCATCCCGCCACATATTCGCTTGAACTATCTTGGCCGAAAAGGGCGCGAAGAAGGAAAAGACCCGATGCTGGAGCGGGTACTCAAGCTGATAGAAGGCTGATGGGGGAAGGTTTACCGACTTGGCTGGATGTGTAGAACGAAAAAAGCCCCTGAAATCAGGGGCTTTTTTCGGTTGGTTGGTGGAGACGGCGTCCCTTGAACGTACCATCTAACTATTTGATTAATAAACTCTAAATCTCATTCAAATAGAGCTGTTACCCGCATTATTACCCACAATGAGATGCCATTGTTCCGGCGGGAAGAGATGACGTCTGGCGACGTCTTTTAAAGTGACGACCTGAGCCATTCACCTACCTATTGCTCTGAAGAGATTAGCTCTACCTAATAAAGATAGCAAGCGAATTAGTATCAATTGCACTTACAGCCCAGCTTGGAGATCTTGCAACAAATCCTGTTCAAAGCGGGACAAAAAGGTTAGTTGGCTTGGTTCGAGCTTGCGCATTTGATCAAGAGCCTCGTCCAAGTCATCACTCAAGCTAAGGGCATTCGTTAGCTTTTCGCCTATCTGGATAGGAAGCCCGTATTCTTCCATTGCCACTACTGCTGGATTTCTGAACAGGCACTCAAGTTCGTGGGCAAAATAGCTGTAATCGCCGCTATGTGAAAATCGAGCGGTGAACACATGGTCTTGAATAGTTGAGAGTGCCATTAAAAGCCTTGGGAGTTCGAATCCAGCCCAGTTTCTATCGAAAGAAAATATCCGTTCAACGGCTTCATTAGCGCCCTTGGCCGAATATTGCCCCGGTTTAAGCTCGTTTTCTATTCGCTCGCGAATGCTTTTGCCCTTCATTAAGTCCCATGCTTTAAACGTTAACTGTGCGCCAGAAAAAACACCGCTTTTACCTCGACCTGACATTAAGAACTTCCAGATCAGTCTGCACGTTGCGTCTAGTTCTTTGTATGCTGGTCGACCGCTCCACATGAGATCCTTAGCCTTATCCTGGCTTAGTGACCACAAATGCTCGGCTAGCGTTATTTGATCAGCTGGGTCTATCGAGCTGTTTTCTTTTAAGAGCTCCATTGGCAACACACTCTGGTCTAGATATCCTGCTATCCGGTTTTTTGACTTAGTGTTTAGGTCGATCTCATCCATCTGTATTAATAGGCTCTCCGGCACGTTGTCACCCTGGGTAAAAACAGGGAAATCAACTAATGGCAGTTCTTCTTGAGGAGGTGGGTTGAACAGATATACGTTCCCTATGAAGTGCTGAAACATTCGCCCTGATCGCCCACGAATATTGTTAAACGTAAAGTAGTTATATGGTTGGCCGCCAATATTCTGGTCTAGTACAACAACATTTTTTGCCGAAGTGTTCACGCCCTCAATCAGCGTCGACGTGCAGACCAGGAATTTGATGTTACCCTCGTTAAACTCTCTAACAATATATTGTCCTAAAGATCGTGGCAGTCTGCCATGATGTAAACCAATGCCGGCTTTGAGAGCTCGTTGGAAAATCCATTCGGGATGAAAATTCTTAGATAGCCATTCGTATTCATCATCAAAACTTTGCCCTGACGCACTAACGCCGGACTCTACTAGGCTCTCCACGATTTCGTTCGCTCGTTTTGGCGATTGACAGTAGATAAGAGTCTGGCCAGAGATGTTTTTGGCCAAACTCGCAAGCCGTTCGGTATCGTCACCCTTGCCGTCTACTGTATGTAACTCCGTAACTACGGTAGAAAAGTCTGTGTGGATAAATGTGCACTTGAACCGAGTCTCTACGCCCGCTGGTATTTGCTTGATAGATGGGCCTAGTAAGTAAAACTGACCACCACCTTTGTACAACCGATAGAACGCTTGATTTAAGGCCACTGTTCGCGCGTCGTTTTCCCCGAGGTTATCTATCTTGTAGAATTCATCTATGACAAAAAAATCAATTTTAGGTAGATCGGGGTATGCTATAAGTCTTTCGGCAGTGAAAACGAAGATATTCGATTCTGAGGGTCTTTGTGTAATCTGAGTAACAACTTTTTGTTCATAATTTGCGGTAGCTAAGCGTCGGCGAGTTTCATCGATTAGCGCTATTGTCGGCACAACTACAGCAATATTTTTGTGTCGTTCAGTTGATATTATTGCGTCCAAAATACGGCTTTTGCCAAAGCTAGTTGGTGCACTCAAAATTACATTTTCGCCGTTATCTAATCGTCGAAATACCTCAGCTTGAACTCGGTTAAATACAATTTCTGATTCGTCTGTCGGTCTGTGGAGTTCATATGCGAGTAGGTCTCTCGTGTCGAGATGTTCTCGATCCAAATACGGAAATAGGCCTACTTGTCGAGTGAATGCGTTTAAAATATGCTGAAATTCTACAAACTCTTCTTTTTTGTCCAGTGCGCGAAGAACCAACTCTCTAGCTACCGTTTCTTCTGAATCCTTGTTAATGTCCGCGCTTATTTCATGAAGGAGTTCAAATCGCTTTGATTGAATATTATTTCGATTCGAGAGTGCCTTTACGATTTCTGCGTAGGTCATATTTTTTTCCAAGCTTCCAGCTTTTGATGCAAGCACGTTATGAGAGACTGTTTGTCACTGAGTGGCATTAGGAATAGCTCAATGGTTACATTTGGAAGCTTTTGGTTCGCAAATTTGTCGTAGTAATGGCGAACTTCTGCTTCAAATTGCATACAGTACTCGGAGGAACACGCTTCATACTCTCCAACGCATTTGCTGTTATAGGTGAGCAATACCGGAATAACAGCTTTTGAAAAGACGTCATCAAGCGAAGTGTTAGGGGAGAGCAAGGATTTCAACTCATGAGAATGCGGCCATGACTCGTCGATCTTACCTGTAATCAACAAAAATTCGTCTTTTAAATAATCTCGTTGAGTGTGGTCGTGCAATTCTTGAACAACGTCACTAATCGCTTTGTTTATGTCTTTGTAAAATTTTACCTCTCCGAGCCAGAGTTCGAGGCCTTCATCTCCCGGAACGACATGGACCGCATCAAATCCTTTAACGGTGTCGTTTCGTGCGGTTTTATAATAAATTTTGCTTATCGCAGGAAGAGACCCGAAAACTTGACGGATTGCAGCATGTAATAAGAGCTCGCCGAACTCACCACGTTTTTGAAACTTTTCTGTTGCGTAGACGTTTGCAGCCGCTCGACGCATCAGCTTGACAAGATTCGATGACTCAATCCCCTCGAGTTCTCGATGAGTAAGAGCGAACTCTGGCAGCCACTCCATTGCGTGATCTGCGAGTTGTTTCTCTCTCCAGCTTCCCAATTCATAGCCTACGCAAAGCCCCAACAGTCCAGGAGAAATGTCTGAATCGTGTACTCTTACCCTTAGAAATGGGTCCGGCGTTTTCATATTGAATCCAATTCAGCTCGAGTTGCGTCGTTAACTTCCATTTAAAAGACTGATCCTAATAGAAAAGTGACGAAATAGCACATTGCCTGCCTCAACGAGGCTTTTGATACAGGTCTCTGTTTCTCAGAAATCGTCGACTGCTTTAAAAGCTTTTCTGGCCCCTCTCTCAGTATGTAGTTCAAGTTTCTTCAGTCATTCGGCTATTTAAAAAGATCTTAAACCTATATCACCTCCGTGAACCTCGGCACTGAAAGCGCCTTCCCTTCCAATTCACAGAGGTAATTTCCAATGATTGAAAAATGCCCCAACTGCCTGTCCGTCCGGATCGGCAAGAACAACTACGGCAAGAAAGCCGCTGGCGTGGTCGGTGCGTCTGCAGGTGCCTATGGCGGGTTTGCTGCTGCGACAGCCGGTGCTCGAGCAGGTGCAACGCTGGGCATCGTTGCCGGTCCCGTCGGCGCAACGGTGGGCGGTATCGGCGGTGCCGTCATTGGCGCGCTACTGGGTGGTGCCACTGGCGCTTCCGCTGGCGTAATCCTGGGCGATGTCCTCGATGATCGTGTGCTCGATAACTACCGCTGCCTAGATTGCGGCTATTCCTTCAGTGTCGACCCTGACTCCCCAGACGACATCCGTTAATTCCCTTTGCGCATTTCAAATCTAAGGAGAACAACCATGGCTCATCTCATCGAGCAAATGGCCTACGTGGGCCAAACCCCCTGGCATGGTCTGGGGAACGAACTGACCACAAATCAGCCCTTGGAAGTCTGGGCGAAGCAAGCCGGTTTGGACTGGCAGATCCGGGAAAGCCCTGTCCGCTTCGTCACCAATTCCAGTGGCACGCTGGGCGAAATCCTGTCTTATCCGGATTCCAAAGTGCTTTACCGGTCGGATACACGAGCACCGCTGTCGGTCGTTGGTAACCGCTTCAAAGTGGTCCAGCCAGAAGAGATCCTGGAGTTCTACCGGGACCTGACCGAGGTATCCGGTTTTGAGCTGGAAACAGCCGGTGTTCTAAAAGGTGGCCGGAAAATGTGGGCGCTGGCCCGCACCGGTCAATCCGGCATGCTCAAGGGCAACGATCAAACCAACGCCTACGTGCTGCTGGCCACCGCCTGTGACGGCACCATGGCAACGACATGTCAGTTCACGAGCATACGCGTGGTGTGCAACAACACGTTGGCTGTCGCTCTGAAGGGCTCTAATGCTAATGCGGTCAAAGTGAAGCACAACACGGCCTTCGATGCGGACCTGGTGAAGAAACAACTGGGCATCTCTGTCTCCGCCTGGGATGACTTCATGTACCGCCTGAAGACCCTGAGCGAGCGCAAGGTGAAGACCACGGAAGCCAGAAACTACTTCCTCAAGGTGTTCACTGACGATTCCGGTGCTGGCGTCGGCAAAACCAACGAACGCTCCATGGCGAAGGCTCTAGGTCTATATGAAGGAGAGGGTATGGGTGCCAACCTGGCGTCCTCAGAAGGCACTGCCTATGGCCTGCTGAACGCTGTCACTGAGTTCATCGACCACCAGCGCCGCGCGAAAACCGTGGATCACCGACTGGATTCCGCCTGGTTCGGAACCGGTGCCGCTGTTAAGAACCGTGCATTAGAGCAGGCCATATCACTTATGGCCTGAGCCAATCCCACAAATCTCAAAACCGCCATAAAGCCCGCCGGAGCCTGATGCTCTGGCGGGCTTTTTTATGTCTGGAGGAAAAATCATGGGCATGCGTGCAAACACAATTCAGAAGCAGCGACCGGCATTGCGCCTGGTCTCCACCAAGGGCCTCAGCCGGGATGAGTGGCTGAAGGTCCGCAAGCAGGGCATTGGTAGTAGCGATGCCGCCGCAGCTGTCGGCATGAATCCTTATCAGTCCCAACTGGAACTCTGGATGGTCAAAACCGGCAGAGATGCTGGCTTGCCGAAACCGGACTCCGACGATCCCACCTCACCAGTCTACTGGGGCCATATCCTGGAACCGATTGTGGCTGAGCAGTATAGCCAGCAGACCGGCCGCAAGGTGCGCCGGGTGAATGCCGTGCTTCAGCACCCTGATCCCGAAAAGCACTGGATGCTGGCCAACCTGGATTACTCCGTGGTGGCCGATGATGACGTGCAGATCCTCGAATGCAAAACAGCGGGGGAGTTTGGGTCACGCCTATGGAAAGAGGGTGTGCCGGATTATATCCAGTGCCAGGTCCAGCACCAATTAGCCGTTACCGGCAAACAGTTGGCAGACGTTTGCGTGCTGCTGTGTGGTCAGGAGTTGAAGATCTACCGCGTTGAACGGAATGAGGAGCTTATCGAGGCACTGTATGTGCTGGAGCGCCAGTTCTGGGATTTCGTGGAAACGGATACACCGCCACCTGTTGATGGAACCGATTCTGCCGAACGTGCCTTGCGCCACCTGTACCCGGTGGACAGAGGGGAGACCCTGGACTTCAGCCAGAGCAAGGATCTGTCCGATGCGTTCGATGAGCTGCTGGCCATCCGCTCTGAAATGGAAAGCCTCAAATCCACCGAATCCCATCTGAAACAGCGAATAGAGAGCCAGATGGGCGAAGCCTCAAAAGCAACTTTCCTAGGCGGCAGTGTGAGCTGGAAACGAAGCAAGGATTCCGTCGGGCTCAACGTGAAGCAACTGTTGAAGGATCAGCCGGGGCTTCTGGATCAGTACCCACTCACCAAGCCGGGCAGTCGGCGATTTCTCATTCAAGCATAGAACCCCATTGGCCACGCGGGCGTGACGAGTGCCCCGTGGTCCTTTTTCTCAGGAGACACATCATGATTAAAGGTTTAGCCATCACGCCTCCCGTGCTGGGGCGTATCAGCATTGGCCGCGTCGTTGAAAAGAACGGTATCCGGCTGCCACAGAAAGACGATCAGTTCACCATCACCTCCCAGATCCAGGACAAGGACGCCGGGTGGCTTTTGCACCCCATGGACGAAGAACTCAGAAAGGATGCGCCAAACGGCAAGCTGCGGACCATACCGGTACGCATGCTGTTCAACGAAGCGGATCTTAACCTGCGGGCTGAGTACACCATGTTCGATCGTAAAAGCGGGCGACCCATGTGTGTCGGAAACGGCGACAGATGTAAGCGCCTGACGCAGTCAGGAGTGCAGTCTTTGCCATGCCCCGGGCCAACGTTGTGTGAGTTCGGTAAAGGTGGCCTGTGCAAGCCCTACGGCCGTCTGAACGTCAAGGTTGGTGACGACGACGATCTTGGCACCTTCATCTTCCGGACGACTGGTTACAACAGCATCCGGACCCTCGCGGCCAGGCTGAGTTACTACCAGGCATTTTCTGGCGGTCTGCTGGCGTACATGCCGTTGGAATTGAAGCTGCGGGGTAAAAGCACGACGCAGAGCCATCGAACACCTATCTACTATGTGGATCTGGTGGTTAAGGAGGGAATGTCACTGCAGGACGCAGTGGTCGAGGCAAGGGAAAAGGCCAGGCAGGTAAAAGAGGAGGGCGTTGATCAGGCTGCGTTGGATGCTGCGGCTGCGAAGGGATTTGGCAATGCGCTGTTCGAGTACGACGAGGATGAAATAACGCAGGTCATCGAAGAGTTTTATCCGCCACCAGCAGACGAGGGATCGACGGGGAATGCTGCCGTCGTGTCGAAGTTGCGGGAAGATCTGGGCTCTGCTCGGTCAGCTTCTGGGTAGAGCTTGAGCGAGTGGCCGGGGTCGGCCGCTCGTCTCGATCTGCAGGACGCTTTATTTTTTCGTTGGGATTGCACCGTGTAGCAATATTAGAAGTCGGCAGTTGGCGAAGCGCATTCTGCTGACTGTTGATCCGTTGGTAACACTGATCAGCTCACCATATTTTGGCCAGTGTCAGAATGAATTTATTCGTTATGACCACAAAGCGGACCTTTTCACGGGCTGGGTAACCCCGTTATCTCCGCTCCGATTCACTGGAAAACCGGACGCCACCGGAATACCTGGCGAAACACCAACAGGCAGAAACGTCTAATCAGTGGTGCCACTAAAACAAGAACGTCTACACATCGATTCGAGCAATTTTGTTTTCAATTTGCCTTTGCAAAGCATTGTTTAAATTTCCACCTATTTTTCCTACACGTGGTCCTACAGCTCATTTATCCGACCCAGATCTTTTTCTTTTCAACACATAAAATGTTATTTAATTAATTTAACCTCTTTTTCAGGGCCAGTTCAGGAATGAGTGTTTAACTACAATTGCTAACTAACAAGGAGGTGTAGTGATGAAAAAGATATTTGCATTCGCAGCAGCCGTCACTCTGTCAACATCTGTATTAGCAGGCAACATATCTTCAAGCAATGACATGAAATCCATACATCATCAGGTGAATAACGAGAGGATCGCTGAAAACATCCTTAAGAATGGTGACATGCAACGCATCCATCGGGAAATGAAACTCTACGGATTATCTGAAGTAGGTATGGAGGCCCGTCTAAAGATGATCGGAAGCGAGAAGGGCAGAGCCTATCATCGCGCATTGGATGAAAAGGAGAAAAACACCGCAGGGTAATCCCCTGCGGCAAAGCTAACTCGTGGAGACGCCGGCTCTAACCCGAATTTCTCATGAGGGTATAAAAGAAAGCGGCTGAAAGTGCTATGATTTCAAGAGCCTAACCAATCCACCAAGCACTAACGGCCGCTTCCAAAATGGTACCTGAAAAACTGACCTTCT
>Ga0307952_1000028_pt1 | contig 91896 bp, 90 predicted proteins | sample OrgLakmetagen376_FD_201821 | JGI IMG/M metagenome (GOLD analysis project Ga0307952, IMG submission 201821) | Saline water microbial communities from Organic Lake, Antarctica - #376 | ecosystem: Environmental > Aquatic > Non-marine Saline and Alkaline > Saline | place: Antarctica: Organic Lake...
TTGAGCTAGCGCTCAACCGCCAGCGCCACGCCCATGCCGCCGCCGATGCACAGTGTCGCCAAGCCTTTTTTGGCATCTTGACGCACCATTTCGTGCAGCAGGCTGACCAGAATACGGCAGCCGGAGGCGCCGATCGGATGGCCCATCGCAATAGCTCCGCCGTTTACGTTAACCTTGGCTACGTCCCAGCCCATATCGCGGTTGACCGAAATAGCCTGGGCCGCGAAGGCTTCGTTGGCTTCAATCAGGTCCAGATCGGTAACATCCCAACCCGCCAGTTTCAGGCAGCGCTTGCTCGCAGGAATCGGGCCGGTGCCCATAATACTGGGGTCTACACCAGCACTGGACTGGGCTTTGATGGTGACGAGTACGGTTAAGCCCAGTTCTTTGGCTTTTTCAGCGCTGCACACCATAACAGCGGCTGCGCCATCGTTGATGGTCGAGGAGTTAGCGGCTGTTACTGTGCCGTCTTTTTTGAACGCAGGGCGCAGTTTGGACAGGCTTTCGGCGGTGGTGCCATCGCGCGGGCCTTCGTCTTTGGCGACAATAATCGGGTCGCCTTTACGCTGGGGAATCGAAACCGGCACGATTTCGCCGTCAAAGCGACCGGCTTTTTGCGCAGCTACGGCTTTTTGTTGAGACGCAGCTGCGAATTGATCTTGCTCTTCACGGCTGATGCCGTATTTTTCAACGATATTTTCGGTGGTTACGCCCATGTGATAGTCGTTGAAAGCGTCCCACAGACCGTCATTGACCATGGTGTCTACCAACGCCCAGTTGCCCATGCGCTGGCCATTGCGGCTGTTTGGGAGAGCATGGGGCGCCTGGCTCATGCTTTCCTGGCCACCGGCAATGACGATTTCTGCGTCGCCGTTGCGGATAGACTGTACCGCCATGTGCACGGCTTTCAGGCCGGAACCGCAAACCTTATTGATGGTCATAGCCGGCACAGTCGCCGGCAGCCCGGCGTTAATAGCTGCCTGGCGCGCTGGATTCTGGCCGCAGCCCGCGGTAAGTACCTGACCCATAACAACTTCGCTGACCTGGTCACCGGCAATGCCGGTTTCTTCCATCAGCGCCTTAATGACAGCCGTTCCAAGCTGGTCAGCGCGCAGGGTTGATAACCCCCCACCAAAACCGCCGACCGCCGTCCGCTTGGCGGCAACAATGACAACATCACGCATGAGCATTCTCCATTTTTAGCATGCGGGCGGCAGATTTGCCGCGCCTGGGTGAAACTATCCACAGTGTAGCCGTTTGACTGGCGAGCACCAACCGCTTACTGCGTCACAGACTCAGCGCTTGTTGATGACGCTGCGGACGGCCTCCAGCCGACACTGGTTCATGGCCTGGCCCAGTTTCGGCCCGCGGTAACCCTGGGCCAGTAAGGTTTTGGCTTGTACACCCCCAGCCGCCAGCAACGATTCTGCCAGCTGTTGCAGTCCGATCTGTTGTAAAGGCAGGTCGAGGCCGTTTTGAAGGGGCAAGGTAACGCGTAACAGTTGCAGCGCTTGTTGCAGGCGTTCTGGCCGGCGCCAGGCATCTGCGGCGTTAAGGGTTTCCAACAGATGCTCGGCCAGTTCGTTTTGGTTATTGGTGATGTTCATGCCGGATGAGCCGCGCAGGGTGCAGGCCAGAGTGGCAAGCTCCTGGCAGACTTTTGGCGCCTTTAATAAAGTCGCCCGATTGTTGGCTTGTGCGCTGGAAAGCGGCAGTAACAACGCTGCAATTCGCTGCGCTGTGTTGGCATCGGGTAAATTCTGATGCAATTGCTGCAGGGCGTGAAGGGCCTGCTGGCGTACTGGCTGCGCTGCAAATTCCGGCAGGAGTTCAATCAGCGCGCCACAACTGTGTAGCACCTCAAAAAACGTCACCGGAGAAGCCTCGTGTAAGGCGCGCTGAAGCTCTTGCCATACCCGTTCAGGCACCAGGTGGCCCACTTCGCCGGCGTCAGTCATTGCCTGCATCAATTGCAGAGTGTCGGGATGGACTTCAAAGCCCTGGGGCGCGAAGCGGGCGGCAAAACGTGCGGTGCGCAGAATGCGCAGGGGATCTTCAGCGAAGGCTCCGGAAACGTGGCGCAACAGACGGTCTTGAAGATCCTGCCGGCCGCCAAAAGGGTCAATAATCCCGCCACCTTCGGCCTGCGCCATGGCATTAACAGTCAGATCGCGGCGTTTCAGGTCTTCTTCGAGGGTTACGTCGGGTGCGCTGTACACCGCGAACCCGTGGTAGCCGCGGCCTTGCTTTCGCTCGGTGCGGGCCAGCGCATACTCCTCGTGAGTATGGGGATGCAGGAACACCGGGAAATCAGCGCCCACCTGGCGAAAACCTTGTGCCAGCATGGCTTCGGGCGTAGCGCCCACCACCACCCAGTCGCGGTCTTTAACTGGCAGGCCCAGCAGTTGATCGCGCACTGCGCCGCCAACCAGGTAGATTTCCATAAAAGTGCCCATAATAGCGAGAAGTTGTGGCGCAGATTAGGTCAGAAGCCGCTGCTACACAAGCCGCTGCCGGTTATGCTAGCGCGGCGGTTTTTTGCCGTTTACGCTGGGAATATTCAGGTGCCTGCGTAAAAATGCAAGCACGGTCAGCGGCTTGTATAACCTGGCCCGATTCTTTCATGTAACAGCTAAACCGCATTTTCGGAGATTAGTAATGACACTTCGCGTTATAACCGCGTTACTGGTGCTGTTGATGACGACAGCTTGCGCTCCCATGGGGCAGCAGGGCCGCAACGCAGACGCTAACCGCTTCGCGCCGATTACCCTGCGGGTTAGCGGCTATGGCACCTATGAAAACGCCACAAAAGACCGGTTGGACACGCGCAAGCGGCTGATGGCGCGCAGAGCCTCCCAGCTCGATGCTTATCGCAATCTAGCGGAACGGGTTTACGGTACGGTGGTTTACGGCGGTGCGACGGTGAACGACTTTGTGCTGCAGAACGACGATTTTCGAGCCTACGTTGACAGCTATTTGCGCGGCATGAAAACCGTATCTGTGAACGAACACAGTGACGGCGTAGTGGAAACGGTCGTCGAATTGAAACTGGAGCCACGCTTTCGCCAGTGCGTTGCCAGTGTGCCCGACACCCAGGTTGCCCGTTATTGCTCGTTACCCTTGCCCCGCGAAAATGACAGTGCTGGCGATGTTCGCAGCGGCAACACCGATTCTCTTTACTACCTGGATTAAGCGATGACTGCTTTCTACCGAAGGCTAAAACAGCGTATTTCAATCGCTGCCTGTGCTCTAAAACAGTTTTAGGTTATGCGGCTTGTTTAGAAGCGATATCACGGATTTTGCTGATCATCGAACGCAGACCGTTTCCCCGAGTCGGGGAAATATGGCGGAATAAATCCAAGCGTTCAAACAACTCATCGATGTCGATTGCCAGAAGTTCACGGGGTTCGTGATTGTTCAGCGCCACCAGGATGATTGCCGCTAGCCCACGCACAATAATGGCATCAGAATCGATCAGCAAAAACAGCTTGCCGCTGGCTTCGTCGTAGTGGTGAGTCAGCCAAACCTGGCTCTGGCAGCCGTGCACGTAATTCGTTTCGTTGCGTTCGGAATCTGGAAACGGTGGTAGCTGTTTGCCCAGGTCGATAATGAACGCGTAGCGATCTTCCCAGTCGTCCAAAAGCTCGAAGGCGTCAAACACGTCTTCCATTGTGGTGCTGGTGCCCAGCGGGTTTTTCGTGAAATCGGTTGCGCTGGTGGTCATTACAACATCCCCAGTTCCAGTTTGGCTTCGTCGGTCAGCATGTCGCTGTTCCAGGGCGGGTCAAAGGTCAGGTCTACCGTGACTTTATCAACGTTGGGCACGTGTTCCAATTTGGCTTTCACATCTTCGGTAATCACCGGGCCCATGCCACAACCCGCGGCGGTAAGAGTCATGGTGATGTGAATGTGATTGCCGTGCTTTGGTTCTTGCTCGATGGAGCAGCTATAGATAAGCCCCAGCTCTACCACGTTGACCGGAATCTCTGGGTCATAACAGTTACGCAGAGCTTCCCACATCTGGTTTTCGTTTACCGTGCCGTCTTCCGGAGTATCAAAATTACTGACCAGTGGCTGTTTGCCCAAAGCGTCGGCGTCGTGGCCTTCAATGCGCGCCAAGTTGCCATTAACCGCCACTGTAAAGGTGCCGCCCAGTGACTGGGTAATGGTAACGAAGGTATCCGAAGGAATCATGATTTCCGTTCCGGAGGGAACCAGGCGGGCTTCCACTTCGCGTTTGGTCAGTACAACTTCCCGTTCTTGCATCTGTTACTCCGTCATACCACTGTAAAGCTTTCGCCGCAGCCACATTCTGCGGTGGCGTTGGGGTTGCGAAACTCAAAGGTGGAGTTCACGCCTTCGGTAACAAAATCAATTTCAATACCGTTCACCAGTGGCATGTGTTCGTCTTTTACAAACAGGTCTACACCATCGATATGAAATATCCGGTCATCGCTGCCGGACTCTTCCACCCACTGGGTTTCGTACTTAAAGCCGGAACATCCGCTCTTTTTGATGGCAAGACGAATGCCAAGCGCTTCGGGCTTTTTGTCCAACTGCTTGCGCACGTGTTTAACGGCACTGGGGGTCATGGTGACCGCAATCGTTGGGGTGAATACTTGGGCTGTCATAATTTCACCTCCATCAGGTAAATAAACGCTGTATTTTTTGCAGGGCAGCGAACAACTGTTCTACTTCTTCCAGAGTATTGTAGAACGCAAACGAGGCCCGCGCTGTACCGGGAAGCCCGTAATACTCCATCAGCGGCATGGCACAATGATGGCCGGTGCGAATGGCAATGCCCTGCTGGTCGAGCAGGGTACCAATATCACTGGGGTGCAAACCGTCAATTTTAAAGGACATCAGCGGCACTTTGTTACGCGCGGTGCCGATCACGGTCATACCCGGCACGCTGGCCACCAGCTCGTTGGCGCGCTGGAGCAGGGCGTTTTCGGCCGCTTCCATCGCGTCGCGATCCAGGGTAGCCAAGTAATCAATAGCGGCGCCCAAGCCCACGGCTTCGGCAATGGCCGGAGTGCCGGCTTCAAACTTGTAAGGCAAGGTGTTGTAGGTGGTGCCGGCAAAGCTCACCCGTTCAATCATCTCGCCGCCGCCCTGCCAGGGTGGCATAGCTTCCAGCAACTCGGCTTTGCCATAGAGCACACCAATACCTGTGGGGCCAAACAGCTTGTGGGCCGAGAACACGTAAAAATCGCAATCCAGCGCCTGCACATCGGGCTGGAAGTGAGGCACGGCTTGCGCGCCGTCTACCAGCGTGATCACGCCCTGTGCTTTGGCTTTGGCCACCATGTCAGCCACCGGATTCACTGTGCCTAACGCATTGGATACGTGGGTGATGGCCAGAATGCGGGTACGCTCACTCAACAGTGAGTGAAACGAGTCCATGTCCAGCTCGCCTTCCGGCGTTACATCAATCGGCAGTACTTTGGCGCCGGTGCGCTCTGCCAGCATCTGCCAGGGCACGATGTTGGCGTGGTGCTCCATCTGGCTCAGCAAAATTTCGTCGCCCGGTTTAAGCAGCGGAGCCAGGCCGTTGGCCACCAGGTTGATGGCTTCGGTGGTGCCGCGGGTCCAGATAATTTCCCGTGCGCTGGGTGCATTTAAAAACTGCTGGACCTTCTTGCGCGCGCCTTCAAAGGCGGTAGTGGCGCGATCAGCCAGGGTGTGGGCACCACGGTGAACGTTGGAGTGCATTTCCCGATAGTAGCTGTCCATGGCCTGCAACACCGCTTCCGGGCGTTGTGATGAAGCGCCGTTGTCCAGATAGACCAGCGGTTTGCCGTTTACCTGTTGCGACAGTATGGGGAAATCCCGGCGTACCGCGTGTACGTCAAACAGCGGTTGGGTGGTTTTGGCCACGGACAAAGTGCTCATAACCGGTTATACCTCTTGGAATGCCTGGTCGAAGAAGTGGTTCAGACCGGTGTTAGCGGTGTCACGCACCTGCTCCACCGGAATCTGAGCGACCAGTTCATTGATAAACGCCATGGTCAGCAGCACTTTCGCATCGCGGGGGCTAAGGCCACGGGACACCAGATAAAATATGGATTCATTATCAAGCTGGCCAATGGTTGCGCCATGGGCGCACTTTACGTCGTCGGCGTAAATTTCCAATTCTGGCTTAGTGTCAATTTCCGCACCGTTGGTGAGCAGCAGATTTTTGTTGCTCATGTTGGCGTTGGATTTTTGCGCATCCTGGTGGATGTGTATACGGCCGTTAAAAATGGCGTGGGATTTGTCTGCCGCAATATTGCGATAGGTTTCCTCGCTGTTGCAGTGGGCCGCAATGTGTTCAATGGTCGTGTGATTATCGTAATGTTGGGTGCCTTGGGTAACCACCACACCATTGAGTTTGCACTCGGCACCTTCGCCTTCAAGACGAACGTGCAGGTCGTGACGGCGCAAGGTGCCACCAAAGCCAACGCTGTGGCTTGCAAAACGCGAGTTGCGCTGCTGGCGCACACCGGTGGTGCCCATGTGCTGCACATTCTGACCTTCGGTATTCAGGCGCACACTGGTGATATTGGCGCCATCGCCCAGGCTGAACTCGGTGGCGGTGTTGACCATCACCGGGCTTTCGCCGCTGGAAACATAGTCCTCTACCAGGGTGAGCTGGCTGTTGCTGCCTGCGGCTACCAAAATACAAGGGAAGGCAGACCCGCTGTGGCTGGCGCTGGTGTGGTGAATCACAAACAGTGGTTGGTCCAGCACGGTGCCGGGCTGCAGCTGTATCAGCAGGCCGTCTTCAAAGCGCGCAGCGTTCAGCAACGACAGGTTTATCGAACCGTGTTTTGCTGGCTGATCGCTGATGGATTTGCCAAGCAGGTCAGCGGCAAGCTCGGCGTCATCGCCGTTCAAATCACTGAAGCGCTGTATGCTTAGGCCTTCCAGCGCCGGGTAGTTGCTGGCTTCGGGGCGCACAACGCCGTTCACCAGCACCACGGTGTAACCCTGAATGTCGGCTGCGGCGCCGGCACTGGCGCTCAGTGGCAAAGAGCTGGCCATTTCATCGGTTAGTTTCAGATGCTTGGCCGAGTACTTCCAGTTTTCAGTTTTGCGCGTGGGCAGCAGCAAATCTGTCAGAGCGCTGGCTCTGTTAGCGCGCAGCGCCAGCAGTGGCTCGGGCAGAGCTTGACCCGCCGATTGCAGAAAGGCGCTGGAAAGCGTAGATGCAGATTTCATGTCGCGACCTCCCGATCAGTGGCTGGCAGTTGCTTCGTCGTTGACTCCGAGCCAACCGTAACCTTTCGCTTCCAGTTCCAAAGCCAATTCACGGCCGCCGGATTTAATGATTTTGCCATCGACCAGGACGTGTACGTAATCCGGAACAATGTAGTCCAACAGGCGTTGGTAGTGGGTAATCATCAGAATGGCGCGATCGGGCGCGCGCAAGGCGTTTACGCCGTCGGAAACCACTTTCAAGGCGTCTATATCCAGGCCGGAGTCGGTTTCGTCAAGAATGGCGAGTTTTGGCTGCAGCAACAGCGCCTGCATGATTTCGTTACGCTTCTTTTCGCCGCCGGAGAAACCTTCGTTTACGCCGCGCTTGAGGAAGGCGGGGTCCAGGTCGACCTGTTTTGAGACCTCTTTGGCCAGCTTCATGAATTCAGCGGCGTTCATGTCGTCTTTGCCCTGGTGCTTGCGCATGGCGTTAACGGCGGTGCGCAGGAATTGCAGGTTGCTGACGCCAGGAATTTCAACCGGGTATTGAAACGCCAGAAAAACGCCTTCGCGGGCACGCTCTTCGGTGGGTAGTTCAAGCAGGTTGTCGCCGTTGAGGGTAACTTCTCCTTCGGTGACTTCAAATGTTTCATTGCCTGCCAACACCTGCGACAGGGTACTTTTGCCGGAGCCGTTGGGGCCCATGATGGCGTGAACTTCGCCGGCTTTTATTTCCAGGTTGATGCCTTTGAGAATCTGTTTGCCTTCAACGGAGGCGTGCAGGTTTTTGATACTCAGCATGTGTGATTTCTCTCTTTTAAGCTTTTGAATTCGTTTCAATCAAATTTTGGGCTTCTATAAAGCTTAACCGACCGAGCCTTCCAGGCTGACTTCCAGCAGTTTGCCGGCTTCTACCGCAAACTCCATCGGCAGCTCTTTGAAGACTTCTTTACAGAAGCCGTTAACGATCATGGATACGGCCTGTTCCGGGTTGATACCGCGCTGGCGGCACAGGAACATCTGTTCGTCGCTGACTTTTGAGGTGGTTGCCTCGTGTTCCACGATGGCCGACTTATTCTTACTTTCTATGTACGGGAAGGTGTGGGCACCGCAGCGGTCACCAATCAATAGGGAGTCGCACTGGGTAAAGTTTCGTGCGCCTTCTGCTCCCGGGTTGAACTTGATCAGGCCGCGGTAGCTGTTTGAGCTGCGACCGGCAGAGATACCCTTGGAAATCACCGTGCTTCGGGTGTTTTTGCCCAGGTGAATCATTTTTGTGCCGGTGTCGGCTTGCTGATAGTTGTGGGTTAGCGCAACTGAGTAAAATTCACCTACGCTGTTGTCGCCACGCAGTATGCAGCTGGGGTACTTCCAGGTGACGGCTGAGCCGGTTTCGACCTGGGTCCAGGATACTTTGGAGTTGTCACCGATGCAGGCGGCGCGTTTGGTGACGAAGTTGTAGATGCCGCCCTTGCCGTTTTCATCACCCGGGTACCAGTTCTGTACCGTGGAGTATTTGATCTGGGCGTCTTTTAGCAGCACCAGTTCGACGACTGCAGCGTGCAGCTGGTTTTCATCGCGCATGGGCGCGGTGCAGCCTTCCAGGTAGCTGACGTAACTGCCTTCGTCGGCGATAATCAGGGTACGTTCGAACTGGCCGGTGTTGGCTGCGTTGATGCGGAAATAGGTCGACAATTCCATCGGGCAGCGCACACCTTTGGGGATGTACACAAAGGAGCCGTCGGAGAATACCGCGGAATTCAGCGCGGCGAAGTAGTTGTCAGCGGCGGGAACCACGCTGCCCAGATACTTTTCCACCAGTTCTGGATATTTCTGAACCGCTTCTGAAATCGGGCAGAAGATAACACCGGCTTTTTCCAGTGGCTCTTTGAAGGTGGTGACGACAGAGACAGAGTCGAAGACTGCATCTACTGCAACGCCCGCCAGTTTGGCACGTTCGTGCAGCGGAATGCCCAGTTTTTCGTAGGTGCGCAGCAGCTCAGGGTCGACTTCGTCCAGGCTCTGAGGCATATCTTCCGGGCGTTTGGGCGCGGAGTAATAGGAAATCTCGTTGTATTTTACCTTTGGGTAATCGACGTGAGCCCAGTCAGGTTCGTCCATTTCGAGCCAGCGACGATAGGCTTTCAGGCGCCACTCCAGCATGAATTCAGGCTCTTGCTTGAGTTCAGAAAGACGGCGAATCACGTCTTCATTAAGGCCCGGCTCAAAGGTATCTGACTCAATCTCGGTTACGAAACCAAATTCGTAATCCCGTTTGATGAGTTCTCTTACCTCTTTGTCTGTGGTCGCCATAATCGTCGCTCCGTGTTCTCTTATCGTGGGCTGTGACGCCCTTTAGTTTGCCGGCAACCGCAGAGGTTGCAGGGCTGATCTGCTGCTTGTTGACTCTGATTGTACAATACCAGAGTAATTTAGTCAGGTATTAAATCGAGGACAAACGCATTATACCCCAAACCGCTTTTAAAGCGGGTTGCGCGTCTGGGTTGTGGTCAATGCGAATTATTATACGTGCAGTTTAGCCTTGCGTGCCATTCGGTAGGATACGTGTCAGATAGCTGTGAACAAGCTGCGCTGGCGTGTTTGGCGGCACAGGAATACGTACGATGTGGCCGCTGCCGGGGGCGCAATCCACGGCGCCGCCGTTCAGATTTTCCATAGTAGGCAGGGTGAATCGCAGGTTGCCGCTGGGGGTGACCAGTTCCAGCAGGTCACCGATGGAGAATTTGTTTTTTACGGTGATGGTAAGCCACTGGTCGTTGGCGTCGGCGATGGCGCCCACCACCTGCTGGCTGCCGAGATAGGATGAACCCCGCTCGTAGCTCTGATATTCCTGGGGCAGGTGGCGGCGCAGGAACCCTTCGGTGTAACCGCGGTTCGATAGAGCTTCGAGCTCGTCCATCAGGCTCATGTCAAAAGGCTTGCCTTGCACAGCTTCGTCAATGGCCCGGCGGTAGGCCTGGGTAGTGCGTGCTACGTAGTAGGTGCTTTTGGTGCGGCCTTCAATTTTCAGTGAGTGCACGCCCATTTCGCACAGGGCGGCTACGTGCTGCACCGCGCGCAGGTCGCGGGAATTCATGATGTAGGTGCCGTGTTCGTCCTCATAAGCAGGGATTAAACTGCCGGGACGGTTGGGTTCTTCCAGCAGAATTTCCTTGGGTTCAATCTCCTGCACAGGACTATCAGAAGAGCGGGCGATCAGGTCGCCGGTTTGATCGTGGCAGTGTGCCACCGGTTTGTAGTTCCAACGACAGGCGTTGGTACAGGCGCCTTGGTTGGCATCGCGGTGGTTCATGTAGCCCGACAACAGGCAGCGGCCGGAGTAAGCCATGCACAGAGCGCCGTGTACAAACACTTCCAGTTCCATCTGCGGCACCCGCTCGCGGATCTCGCGAATTTCATTCAATGCCAGTTCCCGTGACAGAATTACCCGGCTGATGCCCTGGCGGCGCCAGAACTCCACCGTTGCCCAGTTTACCGCGTTGGCCTGAACAGACAGGTGTATGGGCTGGTCTGGCCACTGCTCTTTTACCAGCATGATTAAACCCGGGTCGGACATGATAAGCGCATCGGGTTGTTGCTCCAGCACCGGCGCCAGATCTTTCAGATAGGAGCGGACCTTGTCATTGTGGGGTGCAATGTTAGATACCAGATAGAACTGTTTGCCTAAATTGTGAGCGCGCTCGATACCGGCGCCCAGGGCGGCTGCGTTCTTGAAACTGTTGTTGCGAACCCGCAGGGAATAGCGGGGCTGGCCGGCATAAACCGCATCGGCGCCATAGGCAAAGGCGGTATCGAGGTGCTCGGGGGTGCCGGCGGGCGCAAGCAGTTCCGGGATATTCATAACGGGCTCCGGGATGAGGGTGTTGAGGATATGGCGCTGATAAAGAGTCGCGAGCGCGCTATTGTGCCCGAGCCAATCGGAATTTCAGTTGACCTCGCTCAAGGGTATTATGGATTAATTTCAGCTAACATCTGTACGCTGAATGCTCTGATGGTTTATCTTTCACCACTGAATTTTTCAAAAGATGACAATAAATTCTGAGTCGGGAGGGGTTTCATGGCTGTAAACGGGCAGCAGCAGGCTGCGCGGGCATCTCTGAGTATCCGCGTGCGTGTTTTGATTGACGGCCAGCTGGCCAGAGGAAAGGTAGGTGTAGAGGTGGTGGCGTCGCAGCTGCACATGAGCCGCTATACCTTGCACAAAAAATTGAAAGCGGAAGGGCTGACCTTCGCACGTATATTGGAAGACGTTCGCCGCAAGCGGGCGCTGGCTTACATGCAGGATAAAACCAAGCCGCTGGTAGAGATTGCCGAACAGCTTGGGTTTTCAGAACTGAGTGCGTTCAGCCGGGCGTTCAAGCGCTGGATGGGCTCGTCGCCGGCTGAATACCGCTCGGTCAGATTTTCCTGAATCGAGCTTAGAACTTTTTAAACACCAGGCTGCCGTTGGTGCCGCCAAAGCCGAAACTGTTGCTCATCACATATTCCAGGTTCTGGTTTTCGCGCACTTCGCGCACGACCGGGTAACCTTCTGCGCCTTCATCCAGATTTTCGATGTTGGCTGATGGGCAAATGAAGTTTTCACGTTGCATGATCAGGCTGTAAATGGCTTCGTGCACGCCTGCCGCGCCCAGAGCGTGGCCGCTCAGTGCTTTGGTAGAACTCAGCGGCGGAATGCGGTCACCGAAGGCCTGCTTGATAGCTTTAAGTTCGGTGATGTCGCCGGCCGGTGTGCTGGTGCCGTGGGTGTTGATGTAGCTGATTTCGCCGTCGATGTTTTTCATCGCCTGCTGCATGCAGCGTACTGCACCCTCGCCGCTGGGGGCGACCATATCGGCGCCATCAGAGGTTGCGCCAAAGCCGACGATTTCCGCCAGAATGTTGGCGCCGCGGGCTTGTGCGTGTTCCAGAGCTTCCAGCACCAAGGTGCCGCCGCCGCCAGAAATCACGAAACCGTCACGGTTAGCATCGTAGGTGCGCGACGCTTTCTCCGGGGTGTCGTTGTATTTGGTGGACAGCGCGCCCATGGCGTCGAACAACATGCTCAGGCTCCAGTGGATGTCGTCGCCACCGCCGGCCAGCATGACGTCCTGGCGGCCCATAGCAATCAAGTCTGCAGCGTGGCCAACCGCGTGGGTACTGGTAGCACAGGCCGACGTAATGCCGTAGTTAACACCGGTGATGCCGAACGCCGTGGCAATGCTGGCATTGATAGAGCTGCCCATGGTGCGTGGCACCCGGTAAGGACCCACCCGGCGAATGCCTTTTGCACGATGGGTGTCGATGGCGTCCATCAGCTCCACGGTAGATGCACCACCGGTGCCGAAAATGGCCCCGGTGGTGTTGGCGCGAATCTGCTCGTCGGTCAGGCCGGACTGGGCCAGAGCTTCTACCGTAGACAGGTAGGCGTAGCCGGAAGCTGGGCACATAAAGCGCCACAACTTGCGGTCAATCAATTCTGGAAGATTCAGGTTGATCTGACCGCAAATCTGGCTGCGTAGGCCGTTATCACGGGCTTCTTCGCTGAAGCCGATACCGGACTTCACTTCCCGCAGTGATTTGGTTACAGCCTTTATGTCGGTTCCAAGGCTGGACACAATGCCCATCCCGGTGATTACAACGCGACGCATGTCAGTCACTCCTAAAAATTGTCGGTGGAAGTGAACAGGCCTACCCGTAGGTCTTTGGCCGTATAAATTTCCTTGCCGTCCACTTCCATGCGGCCATCAGCGATAGCCATGGTTAGCTTACGCTTTATAAGACGTTTGAAGTCAAGATGGTAAGTGACTTTTTTGGCATTAGGAAGAACCTGGCCAAAGAATTTCACTTCACCGGAACCCAATGCGCGGCCTTTGCCCTTGCCACCGGTCCATGCCAGGTAGAAACCGAGCAGCTGCCACATGGCGTCAAGGCCCAGGCAGCCCGGCATAACGGGGTCGCTGTCAAAGTGCACCTTGAAGAACCACAGGTCCGGGTTGATATCCAGCTCTGCGGTCAGGCCGCCTTTGCCGTAAAGCCCGCCTTCGCTCCCAATGTGGGTGATACGGTCGAACATCAGCATTTCATCAATGGGCAGGCGCATGCCAGCGCCCTTGAACAATTCACCGTGACCGCAGTCGATCAGGTCTTGTTTGCTAAACGTGTTGGGGTACGGGTTGGAATCCATAGTGCCGGTGTCTCTTTCACAAGATGATTTTCTACAATTTTAGCTCGAAATTCGCCTGATGCTATTGACCATTAGTGGATAATTACAAAATTTGCGCAATGTTTACCCGATTTTACCGTCTGGCCGTGGGCTAGCCAATATGTGGGTGTAGCGCCATAGAAAGACACCAAAGGCGATCAACCATAGCAGTGTGCTAACGCCAATACCGGCGTGCCAGCCCAGAATATTGAAGGCAGTCAGCACCCGTGCCACCGCCGCCAGCTGGATCAATACAAAGGCGGTTACCATGCCCCGCGGCAGCACCAGCGGCCGGCCGGTGTGGCCCAGGGTTACCCGTGCTATAACCCCAAATATCAGGCAGCCAATGGCGCCAGCGCCCGCAGCGTGGGCCCAGGCGATTGAAGGCCAGCCGGCCAGCAAGTGCCCGGCCAGAAGAGCTAGCGCCACCGGCACCCATAGAATCGACAGGTGTAAAACCCACAACAGCGGTTCTTTACGGGTCAGCCAACCTTTCCAGTGGTAAAGCCGCACCAGCATAATGCCAGCAGCAACGATGGCCATCACTCCAGCAAGGGTGCGCCAGCCGCTCACCAGCGTCGCCAGCAGCACAATCATCGCAAATACGCTGGCCATATCCAGTTTGGCCGAATTTTTCACCAGCGTAGGGCTCAGCCCCTGGCGGCCCAGATAACCGCTGGTGAAGGCCGGCGTGATACGCCCGCCAACAATGCTGATCAGGGCCAGACCCATCAGCAGTGCACCGTAGCTATAAACCGGATCAAGACGGGTAACGAAGCCGATTTGCATCAGCCATAAAAGGCCCAGTACCACCAATATCATCAGTTGGCGTTTCTGCCGCGCGTGCCAGACACGCCAGCCGGCATCGATCATCACTAACGGCAGAAAGGCCAGGTTCACACCCTGCACCAGCCAAACGGGAAGATCACCGCCAAATGCCAGCAATAGCCGGCCAGCAAGCCATACACCCCACAATAGAACCAGGCGCAGCCCATGAATGCGATCGGTCTGGGTCCAGGTGCACACGGCCGTTAGCAGAAAGCCCGCAATGGCGGCGGTCAGGAACCCGAACAGCATTTCGTGCTGGTGCCAGAGCACCCCGGGCAAGGCTAATGGCAGTTGTAGGGTGCCTGTTGCCTGGAGCACCCATACTGGCAACACAACAACAACCAGCAGGGCCATAGACAGGAAGAAAATGCGAAAAGGGTAACCGAACAACTGACCGATACTGGCGCGGTCGGCGGATGGAGTCGGAATCGCCATGGAGGATCTCCGTTAATAGTGGTATTTTAAGTATATGTTAAAGGAAGGCCAGTTCAAATGACATACCCGCATAGGAGTAGTGTGCGTACAATGACGTTTTTGTCGTCGCGCTTTTGCCCTTTGATTTGGGCCGAGAGAGACTATTTTGCGCGGTTTATAATCAACTTCATCGAAATCAAGGAACCCCGCCCGTGTACATGACTTTAAAAAGCATACACATGCTCACCGCGTATCTGACGGTGACGCTTTTCGCACTGCGCTTGCTGATGGACGCAGTGGGCCGCCCCGGTTGGCGGCAAACGCCTTTGCGCTGGATTCCCCACGCTAACGACACGGTGCTGCTGGTCAGCGCTATCAGCCTGGTGTTTGTAACGCCGTGGATGCCGTTAGTCCACGGCTGGTTAACAGCCAAGATAATTCTGTTGGTGGGTTATATCGTAGCCGGTCTGTTTGCCCTTAAAGTCAGTGTCGATAAGCGCGCACGCATCGTGGCAGCGGTGCTTGCCCTGTTGCAGATAGCCGCGATATTCCACTTGGCGACTGCCAAACCGATACTCTTCTCCTAACGCTGTTCGGGTTTTTAACGGCCGCTGAATAATTCCGGAAGGTCGGCGGATTCTGCCGCGTTGGCCCACTCTTTTCGTTCGGCACTGCGAATGGCCAGGTGCATGCGCAGCAACGTGAGCAATGCCAGCGCAAACATCAGCATGAAGCTAGTTTGCCAGATGCCGGTTATATCACTGATGGCGGCGAATGCCAGTAGCATCGGGGCGGCAAGAATGGCTCCGGCCATCGTGAGTATGGCGGCCGCCGTGTTTACTTTGTGGGGATAGTACTGGGAGTAGTACTGAGAATAGTACCGGGGTATTTGGCTAAACAATGCCGCTTGGCCAAGAGCAAGAAATAATCCCAATGCAATCATCAGCGTTGAAAAAAGTGGCAGGCCGAGGCTTAAGGTAAAGGGAATCTCGCGGTTGATGCCATGAATTTGATAATGGGTTGGAGGGTAGCTGAGCATAAACGTCACGATCAATATGCCGGTCAGACTGTGGTACATCATTCGCCGCGCGCCGAATCGCCGTGCCAGCTTTATGGCCGGGGAATGAAATAGCGCTGCGGGTATTACCCAAAGCAAACCGGTAAGCGCTGCGTGACCAACATCAAGCTGATACAGCCCCGCCAGATAATGCGGTAGCCACAAGGCAAGAACAATAAAGCTGGCAGACACACCGCTGTAAGACACTGCAAAACGCCACACCAGACGGCTTTGCTGAATGCAAGGTGTTCCGGCACCGTGCCTAACCGCTGTTGCGCCTATGACATTCGCGGGCATTGCCCGCCGGTCAGCGTTTATTCCGAACGCCAAACGTAACCCGGAACCTGCCAAAACAGTCAGCGCTAACATCAGGCTGAGGGTGTTTGCCTGCAGGTGTAATCGGTTTTCCAATACTAATCCGCTGATCCCGCAAAGCAGCAGCGCCAAGGCACCCAAAAGGGTTGCCGACGTTTTTGGTGCGAGCTCCGGCTCAAGCGGTATTTCCTGCGCTTGATGATGCGGTTGAAAACGATTGTTTTGCACGCTGCGGCCTCATTTATACAGTTTTTTTGGCATCTGCAGATGTTACCAAAACCATGAATATTCGGGCCGTGGCATCAGGGGTACCTCCTGCTGGGGAGCTATGGGGTAGGCTTTTGCGTGGCAACAGGTGCAAGGGGATAGAGTCTTGATTTCTCTGGTGGGGTAGGCGCCATGAACGTTGATATACATCAATTATAAGCGGCTGTTAAGTGTGGGCTAATGCACTCATAGACCACCGCAACGCCTGTAACGGTGCCGATGAATTCGCCGGGAAACGCCCTATGAAAATAATGATCGCCTACGATGGCTCGCGCAACGCCAAACTGGCGTTGGCACAAACCATCACCATGTTTCACGAGCTCAAACCTACCCTCAACCTGGTTGCCGTGGCCGAGAACCCGCGGGATATAACCGCAAGCAACGAGGACTTGTTTCAGGAAGAGCTGGCCAGTTTAAAAAAGGCCCTGCAAGACGCTTTGGAAATGTGCATCAAGGAAGGCATCAGCGCCGACTCCCTGTTATTGGAGGGAGATGCACGCAAGATGTTGCTCTACGCAGCCGAAAATAAAGTGCAGCCAAACATGTTGGTGATTGCTCGCCACAGTGAAGAGCCCGACGGCGGTTTTATCGCCCGTTCACTGACTTATTTCGTGGATGAGCTGGATTACATGACATTCGGTAAGGTCAGTTCGTTTCTGGCGCGCCGGGTGCAATGCCCATTGCTTATTCTGCCTAGCTGCTGATGGCCGCTGGTGCCCTGGCAACTGACAGAACTGTAAGAACTAAAAGCCCCCGGAGGCTTAAATGAAAGTCGCAGCTATATTCGGTTTTAAAAATCCAGAGATCAAAGCGCTGCACCTGACCTGGATTGCGTTCTTTATCACATTTTACGTGTGGTTCAACATGGCGCCGTTGGCGTCTAGCATGCTGAAAAGCGTGAACTGGCTGACCGCCGATGATTTGCGCCTGTTTGCCATCTGTAACGTGGCGTTAACCATACCCGCACGAATTATTGTGGGTATGGCACTGGACCGCTTCGGCCCCCGCCGGGTGTTTTCGATTTTGATGGTGCTGATGTCGATACCGGCGCTGACCTTCGCCTTCGGCAATACCATGACCCAGCTGCTAGTCAGCCGTTTGGTGCTCAGTTCTATCGGTGCCAGCTTCGTGGTGGGTATTCACATGACCGCCATGTGGTTCAAGCCCCGCGATATCGGCTTTGCCGAGGGCTTCTACGCCGGTTGGGGCAACTTTGGCTCGGCCGCTGCTGCGCTAACGCTGCCGACCATTGCCCTGCAAATGTACGGCGGTGATGATGGTTGGCGCTGGGCCATTGCCCAGAGTGCCATCGTGATGGCGCTGTATGGCGTGTACTACTGGTTTGCGGTTACCGATGGCCCTGTTGGAACCGTGCATCGCAAGCCGCGTAAAGCGAGTGCGATGGAAGTCAGTACCTGGGGCGACATGGTCAAACTGATTCTGTGGACCATTCCGTTGATTGGTGTGCTGGCTATTCTGGTGTGGCGTATTCAGAACATGGGTTACCTGAGCGTGACCGGTGCGGTAGTGGCCTATGTGGTGATCTGCGCCATCGTTTGCTATCAGATTGTGCAGATTCTGCGGGTTAACGTTCCTATCCTGAAAAAGGGTGTACCGGAAGACGACAAGTACCCGTTTAACAGCGTTGCCGCATTGAACAGCACCTACTTTGCCAACTTTGGTGCGGAACTGGCGGTTGTGTCCATGCTGCCGATGTTCTTTGAGGAAACCTGGAGCTTGGGCGCTGCCGCCGCCGGAATGGTGGCTGCCTCTTTCGCCTTCGTGAACCTGGTTGCCCGGCCTATGGGTGGCCTGGTGTCAGACCGCATGGGTAACCGCCGCTTTGTCATGCTCAGCTATATGTTTGGTATTGCGGTGGGCTTTGCGCTCATGGGCATGCTGAACTCCAGCTGGCCGCTGATTATTGCCGTGGGCGTGACCGTGTTTACCTCGTTCTTTGTGCAGGGTGCAGAGGGCGCTACCTTTGGTATTATTCCGTCCATAAAACGCCGTTTGACCGGGCAGATTTCCGGTATGGCCGGAGCTTACGGCAACGTAGGTGCGGTGGTTTATCTGACGATCTTCACCTTTGTGACCCCCTCCCAGTTCTTCTACATTATCGCCGCTGGTGCGTTTTTAAGCTGGGTGCTGTGCTTTATGTGGCTGAAAGAGCCGGAATCGGGTTTCGCCGATGAATACGCAGTGTCGTCAGTGGACTTGCAGATCGAGGAAGAGGATCGAGTGCGCAAGGCTTCTCTTAGCTGAGACAGTCTGGCGCAAATAAAAACCCCGCTGGGAGCGACTCCAGCGGGGTTTTTTTGGGGATAAGGGACAGATTTAAAATCTGTCCCCAGCCCGTAAGCCCCAAGCTGAAAAGTGCGGGTTGGCAAAGTTTGGCTTGCCATAAACCATGGGCTTGTTGTCCAGGGTAATCAGCCTGCCGCCTGCGGCACGTAACACCGCGTCACCGGCAGCAATGTCCCATTCCATAGTGGGCCCCAGTCGCGGATACACATCCGCTTCACCAGCGGCCAGCAGGCACAGCTTTAGTGAAGAGCCCGCACTGGTCTGGCTGGCCACCTTGGCACCGTCTAAAAATCGCGCCAGAGCAGCCTCGTCGCCATGGGAGCGGCTGGCTACAACGGTTAACCCGGCCGCTGGCACCGGGCGGCACTGAATGGCCTTGCGCTCGCCGTTTTCCTCTACAAAAGCACCTAGCCCGCGGCCACCGGCGAACAGCCGCTTCAGAGCCGGCGCCAGAACCACGCCCAGTACCGGCACGCCGTTCTCAATCAGCGCAATGTTGACGGTGAACTCGCCGTTGCGGTTGATGAATTCTTTTGTGCCGTCCAGCGGGTCTACCAGCCAGAAGCGGTCGCCGGTTTTTGGTGTATTGCCGGCGGCAGCCTGCTCTTCCGCGACAATAGGAATTCGTCTGTCCAGTGCCTGCAGCGCCGGCAAAATGAGAGCTTCGGCGAGCTCGTCGGCTTCTGTTACTGGCGATGCATCGCTCTTCGTGCGCACGTCAATATCGCCGGCGTAAATGCCCATGATGGCGTTGCCTGCTTGGTGCACGATGGCTAGAAGCTTTTCAAGCAAGGATGCGTAAGCGTCGTTCTTCATTGGTGTTTCGCCATTCGAATAAAGTGATGGTGAACAAGGCGCACGCCGAGATAGACCAAAGCCAGAGTGGCCGGTATGGCGATGCCCAGAGTCAGAGACTTGTTAAAAATAATACCGGCTTCGTAAACGGAATCCAGCGCCAGTTTGAGCAGTCCGATCAGGTAGTAGGTAATGGCCACCACTGAAAAGCCTTCAACCGTGTGTTGCATCATCAGTTGAATTCTGGACCGCCGATCCATAGAGCTGAGTAGCTGCTGGTTCTGGCTCTGAATGGCCAGCTCTACTCGCATTCGCGTCATGTCCGAGGCACGGTCTACCCGCCGTGACAGGTCTTCCAGCCGTTCGCCGACAGCTTCGCAGGTTTTTACCGCCGGGGTCAGGCGTCGGGTCAGAAACTCGGTCAGAGTAAGGTGCCCTGACAGTTCATCTTCCCTGAGTTCGTCCAGCCGCGTCATCACCAGCTGGTGATAGGCCCGTGTGGCTGAAAAGCGAAAGGTGGCGCGGGCAGTATCTGAAACGGGCGAGAATGCAGCTCGTTGTAAAGATCGTCCCGTAGAGGGTGGATATCGAGGTTGGCCAGTAACTCGCTCACGCTGGGGCTGATCCTTTTGTTGGACAGAGAAGTGGTAAAGGATGCCCCGAATGGTAACCCGGAAGGGGCGTGTGACCATAGCGAACAAAAACCCCCACGAGGCATTGCCTGGTGGGGGTTTTTGTTTCTGCCCGAGGGTTAAGGATTCTTGATATAAGCATCCTTGCGCAAGTAGAACCACCAGTTCACCACCAGGCACAGGCTGTAGAACACTGCGAAGCCGTACATGGCGTACTCTGGGGTACCAGCCTGAATCTGCTGACCCAATAGTTTGGGTGCAATGAAGGCACCGTAGGCGGCGATCGCGCTGGTCCAACCCAGTACCGGGCCTTTCTGCTGCTGGTCGAAAATGTAGCCGATGCTGCGGAAGGTAGAGCCGTTGCCGATGCCGCTGGAGGCGAAGATCACCACGAACAGAATCATAAAGATCGCGAACAGGCTGTTGGGATCGGTGGAGTTGTAGGCCAGCATCATCACGTAACCGGTGGCCACGGATGCAATCACCATAATCACCGAGATGATCTGGGTAACAATGGAACCTCCGACCTTGTCGGAAATCCAGCCGCCCACCGGGCGAATTAACGCGCCTACCAGCGGGCCAATCCACGCCCAGGTAAGTGCACTTGGTGCATCAGGATTCACAATGCGAGTAACGGTGCCGTCTGCGGCCACATCCATCATATTGCCGAAGATGACGCTGATAGACAGGGGCAATGCGGCAGAAAAGCCGATGAAGGTGCCAAAAGTCAGGATGTACAGAACGGTCATTGACCATGTGTGCTTGTTACTGAAAATCGCGAACTGATTTTTGATGCTGGGCTTGATATCGCCCGGGATCAGTCGCAGCAGCACAACGGTCAGCACAATGGTCAGCGGCAGTGCCAGCCACATATTCATTACGCTCAACGCCCATACGCCCGCCACGGAGGTGGCCAAACCTACGCCATACAGGCCCAGAATTTTGCCAAAGGCAGACACCGGCGAGCCCGGGTTCGGGGTAACCACCTTCAGGTTGTTCATGCCGAACCAGCCCAAAAACGCCAGCGGAACCAGAAACACCAGCCAGATAAAGCCGGCGTTCTGAATCCAGGTATCGGTGCCGGCCTCAATGCGGCCAATCAGCGTGCCGCTAGGGTTCTGCAGCGCCAAAGGGTCGCCGGCCAAGGCGCCAAAAATGCCCACGGTCATGACCAGCGGGATCACCACCTGCATGGTGGTTACACCAAAGTTACCCAGCCCGGCGTTCATGCCCAGGCCGTAGCCCTGCTTGCTTTTGGGGTAGAAGGTACTGATGTTGCTCATCGAGCAGGCGAAGTTACCGCCGCCAATACCGGATAGCAGCGCCAATGCCTGAAACACAATGAACGGCGTATCCGGGTTCATCAGTGCAAGCCCCGTGCCGGCCGCCGGAATCATCAGCAGCGCGGTGGTCAGAAACACCGTGTTTCGGCCACCGGCAATCTTGATCATGAACGAGGCCGGAATGCGCAGTGTCGCGCCGGCCAGGCCGGCGATGGCCGTCAGGGTGAAGAGCTGGTCGATGGTAAAGGGGAAGCCCAGGTTTTTCATCTGGGTGGTGATCATGCCCCACATCAGCCACACCGCAAAACCCATTATCAAGCTGGGGATAGAGATCCACAGGTTGCGCGAAGCAACGCTCTTGCCAGTCTGTTCCCAGAAGGTTTCGTTTTCGACATCCCAGTGTTCAATGTCGCCGTTGAGTTTGCCCATAATCGTGCTCCTTATGATACCCGGCCTGACGGCGCGCAAAAGCGCTAGCAGGTTACTTGGCACTATTGTGCAGAGAGCGGTGGGTAGTCAGACTTGAGAAAAATCAAGGATGAGGATCGGTATTCCGAGGGGTGTTTCCAAGAGACTTTTCAAGCCTGTTGGTGACCATTTTAGTGCATATAAATCATAGACTTGAAAGAGTAATACCTAGCGTTAGGTAGTTGCTGGGTCACGCTGACGCAGTAGAGGTAGCCAATCGTTGCCGGGCCATTTTGCCCAGTCGCAGCAGTTCAAACGCCATCAGCAGCCATACTCCGGCCCACAAAGCAGCCGACCACCACAGTATCTGTGGATGACTGAAGGGTTCGGTACCGGCCAGAAAACGCAGTAGGGTGGCTGCGGCGATAGCAATAGCCAATGGCACTGTGCGGTTCGCTGGCGGCAATTGGCGACAGGCGCGCTGCCAGGCCAATTTCAGCATTACGCTGCCAGCCAGTGTGCCCAGCGCGCCAATGGTAATCAGGTGTAGGCGAGCGCTCATCGGGCGCCCGCTCAGTAGCGCAATACCGGAGAGCAGGCCGCCGACCACCAGCCAGCTGTAACCCGCTGCGAACACCATCAGATCGGGCCGTTCCAGGCAGCGCCAGAGCTTCCAGCGTGCGAGCCTGACGGCGGTGATCAGGGCCGCTGCAGCCAGCAAGGCCCCGGCCGCCTGCCGCAGCGGAGGTATCAGGGAAAAAGGCAGGGCTGCGGCCAACAGAATAATTAACGTACCTTCCACCCGCGGTTGCAGGCGAGCACTCAAGGCAACGCCTTTTTTATCCAGTGTGTTGGCCACCGACGGCGCCAATATGCGACCGCCCATAAACGTCATCAGCAATAGCAGGCCAATAATGGCCGCGTGCATGATGCGAAATGGGCCAACCTCCGCTATTTCACTTTGCCAGATAGCGGTGCGGCTCAGGCCGAATGCAACCGCCATGATTGCCAGCGTGCCGATCAGTGGCCCTACCATTTTGTTGCGCCATTTTTTGGCGGCACGAAACCGCGGCAGCACCACCGCAGCCAGAGCCAGGGCAAACGCCGGGCTGAGTGTATTGGCTAACAGAGTACCTGGCATAAACCACCAACTGATTCTTGCCGCCAGCCACAAGGCAAACAACAGATACAGGCGCTCCGACGATTGCGGCCCCAAGGTGTAGCCGGCAATCAATGCCAGGGCAAAGCCAAAAATCATTTCGTGGCCATGGCCGGTATTCAGAAGCCCCGCAGGCCAGCCACCGCCGCCCAGCACCGCCCATACTGACAGCGGCACCGCGGCAGCGGCCAGAAGCGCTGCGGCAGGAAAAAACAGCCAGAAAGCCTGGGGGCGAAGGGTTGGCATTGGAACATCCACAAAGTATTTGGGAGCAAGTGCTAAGGTTACTAAAATTGAGCCGTTGTAGTCGATATATCCGCCAAGTTGCTACTAGTCAGTAGGATAGGCGCAATGTTGCAGCCTCACTCTCCGCGGCTGATAATTCACGTTCTAACTTTTCAGGTATTCAACCATGTCTGCATTTAACGCGGTTTTTCTTGATGTTACATCTCTGAACCAGAACGATCTTGACCTGGAGCCTTTGCGCGCTGTGTTTTCAAAGCTTGAGTGTTACGAGCACACATCTTCCGCCGAAATCGTTCCGCGCCTGCAGGGCACGCAAGTCGCGATTGTGAATAAAGTGGTTCTCAGTGCCGATGTGTTGAAGGCTTGCCCGGGTCTGAAACTGATTCTGGTGGCGGCCACGGGTTTGAATAATGTGGATTTGCAAGCCGCAGAAGAAGCCGGCGTTACGGTGTGTAATTGCCAGGGCTATGGCACCGCCACCGTTGCTCAGCACACCCTGATGTTGCTGCTGGCGATGGCGACACGCCTGCCGGACTATCAGAGCGCAGTTCGAGAGGGGCGTTGGCAAACGTCTACCCATTTCTGCTTTCTGGATTTTCCGATTGTGGAGCTGGATGGAAAAACCCTGGGTGTTCTGGGCAGCGGTGAGATTGGCAGCGCGGTCGCGCGCCTGGGCGAAGCTTTGGGTATGCGGGTGATTGCCGCCAATCTACCCGGCCGTCCGCCAAAAGCAGGACGGGTAAGCCTGGACGAGTTACTGCAGCAGGCCGATGCCATTACGCTGCATTGCCCGTTGAATGAAAACACCCGGCACCTGATCGGCGAGGCAGAGTTGGCGAAGATGAAGCCGCAAGCATTCATTGTGAACACCGCCCGCGGCGGTTTGATTGACGAGCAGGCCTTGGCGGCCGCGCTACGCCGGGGCCACCTGGGTGGCGCGGCAACGGATGTGCTGGTCCAAGAGCCCCCGGTGGATGGAAACGTGTTACTGGCGCAGGATATTCCACGGCTGATTGTGACACCGCACACTGCCTGGGGTAGCCAAGAGGCGCGGCAGCGGATAGTGGGTCAGGTGGCAGAAAATGCGTCAGCGTTTCGTTCCGGGAAGCCTGTGCGGCAGGTGGTTTAAGGGCTCATTGATCATTATAGAAGCGGGTGCTGGGGCAGGCGACTTGTTCTAGGTCATCTCAGTGCCTTGCTGGCATGTGGTTTAGGGGCCTAAATATATCCTGGATGCATCATATTCTGACGCAGTCATTAGGAGATTTGCCATGAACCTGACCATGCTTTTGCAATTACCCTTCCATAGCAATGGTGCCTGGCATGAACTGCAGCGCCGTCAGCTATCCATTCCACTGCTGGCCTGGGCCTTGGTGCTGCCTTTATCCCTGTTACCACCGGTGCTGCTGTATTACGCCGGCAGCCACTACGACGAACATTTTATGGCCGGCTTTGCCGGCAAAGAATGGCGCTTCATCACCACCATCCTGTTTCTTGCCGAGCTGCTGACCTTTTTCGTAATGGGCTGGCTGATTCATTCTGTCGTCGCCGGTAAAGACACGGCTATCAATTACGCAGACGCGTATCTGATCGCAGCAATTGCGCCTGTGCCCCTTTGGCTGTCTTCCCTGGCTTTACTGGTGCCGTCTCTGGCATTCAACGTGGTGGTCGTATTTATCGCGATGGGATTATCGTGCACGTTGATCTACCACGGGTTGAACGCACTGAGTAACCGTCCGGATACAGACGTCGAAGCCATGTCGGCTGCCTATACGGTGATGGCAGCGTCGTTTTTGGCTTGGGCGTTGTTGATGGTTATGGTGTGGGCTTTCTGATTGAACCAGCCGCGGTGATGTGCTCTAGCTGTTTTTACGGTGACCTGACGCCGCGCTTTTCAGGCGCGAGAAGGTAGCGGGTACAACCCCGAGCCAGGCAGCCAACTGGTTGTCTGGCACCCGTTTTGTGAGCTCCGGGTACTCTTCCTGCATCAGCGCATAGCGCTCGCTTGCGGGCATGGTGTGTTTTCGAAACTCGCGCATACTGGTTAATTCGGCCAGTTCTTCTGTCAGTGCCAGCGCAAATTTGGGCCATTGGCCCTCACCGTGACTTTGCACTTCCGAGCGGAATGCGGCGAAATCTGCCACCCATGCGGTGACGGGAATACTGCTGTTCAGGCATAAGGTATTTCGCACGGTGCGGCTGCGACCGAACACCGGCCAAATAATATCGCCCTCCGAGAAAAAGTGATGAATGGCTACCTTGCCGCTCGCGGTTTCGCGAAACATACGCACCACGCCATGCTGAATCAGGTAAACATTGGCCCAGGGGCGGTTGTGTTTTTCCATCACAGTTTCAGCATCGATTCTGCGCACGGTGAATAAGCGGGCCAAATCACTCAGAAGCAGGCTTTCTGGCGCCGTCTTATTGTCACTCAGGCGGATACCAAAAACCCGGCTCAAGCTGTTAAGCAAAATCGTTTCGGGGGGCGAGTGCGGCAGCTTAGCCATATCCGGATGTTGCTCCGACAACAGACAAGGCGATGAGGACACATCAGGCCGAAAAATACTGTTCATGGCGTTGCCTCCTCCTCATTGATGTAATTACTCAAATAGCCTAACAGAAAACGTGTATTCAAAATGACTCTGATCATTAACGTTCGGTGATGCCATTTTGCTATTAATGATGATGTCTTAAATACGTAAAAATCCGCTAATAGTTCAGCTATGCATTGCTTTTCCGAGCTGTCTTGGGGTGCATGCGGTGCTAGACTTGCGCGCTTTACGAATCGGGATGAAACTTTCATGGCAGCGGCGTTGGCGCTTTTCTTCAAATTGACACCGCTCTACGTCACAGTGGTGCTGGGCTGGCTGGCCGGGCGCTATTTACAAGCCAGTGGCCGTCACATTGCCGGCATCATGTTGTATATCGTAACGCCGTCTATCGTGTTTTCCGGCGTGATGGCGGCACCCTTGTCCACCGAAATCATTTTATTGCCGTTTCTGGTTTTCGGTTTTTGCTGTTTTCTGGGCATTACCCACCAGGCATTGGCCCGGCGCTGGATTGGCGACAGCAGCGCTGCAATTATGCCGTTGTGCGTGGGCAGCCCCAACGCCGGCTATTTTGGTGTGCCGGTGGCGTTACTGCTGTTCGGCGAAGAAGGGCTGGCAATTTATATCGTATGCATGCTGGGTACGTCGCTGTATGAAAGTTCGGTTGGCTTTTATCTGGCGGCCCGCGGCCGTTATAGCGTGCCCGACGCGCTCAAGCGGGTAGCGCGGTTGCCGTCTATGTATGCTTTTGCGCTGGCGGTAACGCTGAATCTGTCGGGCGCTGATATTCCACAGGTGTTCGAACCGCTGTTTGATAATTTGCGCGGCACCTACAGTATTCTGGGCATGATGATCATCGGCATGAGCATATCCAGCTTTCGCGGTCTGGCGGGCGACCTGCGCTTCACGGCCCTGGCGTTCTTCGGCAAGTTTGTCTCCTGGCCGTTGCTGGCCAGTGCCTTTTGGTGGCTGGATGTGACCCATATGGGCGTCTATTCAGATGCCGTGCATAAAGCCATTTTCCTGATTTCCATCACCCCGATTGCGGCCAATACGGTGGTAATCGCCACCATGCTGGACACATCGGTAAAACAGGCCGCCGGCACAGTGCTGTTGTCTACGGTAGTGGCCCTGGTAACCATTCCGCTAATGGTGGCGCTGGCGTTTTAGGCGTTGACGTCAACGTTTACGTTACTGACGCCGCCGCCATCAATGTCAACCTCGTTGGGGCAGCGGCTGTGGTTGCGCTCCCATTGAATGGTGACGTGAGCAATATTGAAATCGTGCGCCAGCATGCGGTTGGCTTGTTGGATAATATCGTCATCGTCGCGACTGTCGGGTTTTACCAGATGCACGGTCAGCGCGTTTTCGGTGGTGCTTAAAGCCCATATATGCAAATGATGCACAGACTCCACGCCGGGTAAGCGGCTGAGAGCGTCGGCAACGTTGGCCGGGTTTATAGTCCGCGGAACGGCGTCTATGGCCAGGCTGATAGAATCCTTCAGCAGTTGCCAGGTGCCGATGAAGATCACCGCGGCAATCACTAGGCTGACCACCGGGTCAATCCAGTTTGCGCCGGTCGCCATAATCAGCACGCCCGCAACCACCACGCCTACAGATACCACGGTATCTGCTGCCATGTGCAGAAATGCGCCGCGTATATTCAGGTCGCCTTTCTGGCCCTTCAGAAACAGCAGCATGGTCACACCGTTAATCAGCACGCCAATGCCCGCCACAACGATGACGGTCATGCCAGCCACTTCGGCCGGGTCGTCAAAGCGGCGTATGGCCTCCCAGGCTATACCGCCCACTGCAGCAATCAGAAACAGGGCGTTGAACAGGGCCGCCAGAATGGTGGTTTTCTTCAAGCCATAGGTATTGCGTTCGGTTGTTTTACGCCCGGCCAGCCAACTGGCGATCCATGCCATGAGCAAACCCAGTACGTCACTCAGGTTGTGCCCGGCGTCCGCCAGCAAGGCCAGTGACCCCGACAGCACGCCAAATACCACCTCGATAATCACAAACCCCAGATTCAGCGCAACGGCTATGGCGAAGGCGCGATTGTGAGTGTTGAAATGGTCGGCGTGGCTGTGGCCATGACTGTGGCTGTGCGCATGATTGTGATTGTGCATGAAGTAGCTCTGTCGGTTGTGGGTAAGCCGATTGACGTGAGGTTATGGCAACACAGGTCCAGAGCCCTCAGGGGCAAGCAGCACTGGAGCTTTTCACCTACTAGTCTATGGTAGGGTAGCTAGCAAAGCTTTGCACACGCCATAAGGAGAAACATCGTGCTAAACCGGCTGCAGCGCCTGCTGGGATTGCAGACCATTCCGGGGGTGTTCTTTACCTCGGCAGGTATTGCTGTGTTGTTTGTGGCTTTGGCTATTCCCTTTGATGAAGCGGTAGCCGGTTTCTTTGGCGGCCTGACGGCCTGGGTTGCGCGCAATCTTGGTTGGTTTTACATCGTCACCGTCAGTTTTTTGCTGGTGTTTCTGCTGGGTTTGGCGTTTAGCCGCTTCGGCTCGATTCGCCTGGGTGCAGACGATTCGCGGCCGGATTACTCCAACCTCACCTGGTTCACCATGTTGTTTGCCGCCGGCATTGGCACCATTTTAATGTTCTGGGGCGTGGCCGAGCCGGTGTCGCATTTTGCCAACCCGCCCTTTTCAGATGTACTCCCCGGCAGTGAACGTGCCGCTCGCGATGCGATGACCATATCGTTGTACCACTTCGGGCTTCACACCTGGACGATCTTCGCCATGCCCGGTCTCGCCATCGCTTATTTTGCTTACCGCCACCACTTACCCATGCGCATCAGCAGTCTGTTCTATCCGGTTCTAGGCGACCGGATCAACGGGCCTTTGGGCTGGGCGGTAGATGTGATTGCGGTGCTGGGCACTTTGTTCGGGGTAGCAACATCGCTAGGCCTGGGCACCTTGCAGTTGAACAGCGGTTTGAATTATTTGCTGGGCGTGCCGGTATCCGGTTCTGTGCAGGTGATGTTAATTGCGGTGATTGCCAGTATTGCCGCGGTGTCGGTGGCACTGGGGCTGGATAAGGGCGTACGCCGCCTGTCGCAGCTGAACATCATACTGGCGGGGATTCTGGTTGCGTTTGTGGTGCTAGTCGGCCCAACCGTGTTTATAGCCGAAGGCATGGTGCAAGGGGTAGGTGACTATTTAGACGCTTTGCCATGGCTGGCGTTCTGGACCCAAACCTTCAGTGAAACCGACTGGCAGCGCAAGTGGACTCTGTTTTACTGGGCCTGGACAATTTCCTGGGCGCCCTATGTGGGCATCTTTATTGCGCGAATTTCCCGCGGCCGCACCATCCGCGAATTTATTGCGGGCGTGTTGTTCGCGCCCACGGTGTTCACCCTGGTGTGGTTTGGGGTATTTGGTTTGTCGGCCATTCACGTAGAGATGACCGGGCAGGTCGCGTTGGCTGCGCAGATTGAGCAAAACCCTGCCGTGGCTATTTTTGCCTTTTTGCAGGCGCTGCCCCTTGCGCAGTTTTCATCATCGCTGAGCATCATCATCATCGTGATTTTCTTCACCACGTCGTCGGATTCTGCATCGTTGGTGATTGATATGCTGACCCGCCGTGACGATCAGCCGTCGCTGATTCGCCAGCGCATATTCTGGGCTGCGGCCCAGGGCGTGGTGGCGGCAAGTCTGTTACTGGCAGGGGGGCTGGATGCGTTGCAGAATGTAATTACGGCGTTGGGATTGCCGTTCTGTATTTTGCTGATTTTTATGGCGGTGTCTCTGTTCAAAGCGTTGCGCGCAGACAGCCGCGGTTATTCGGTTGATGAATTAGTTCAAGGCCGTGCCTACGACACAGTGTCATCTACCAAAGACGTTAAACAGGAGCATCACGATGTTTCATAAAATATTGTTGGCGATTGACACCGAAGACGACGACGAAGCCAAACGCACTCTGGCTGAAGGCGTTCGCTTGCTGGCTGAGGGCGGCGAGCTGCACCTGGCCAGCGTTTTCAGCCCGGGCGGGTCAGGCTTCTTTCCCCACGTGAGTGACGATACACCGGAAGACCGCGAGAAGGTGGTGCGGGACAAGTTGAACCTGCTGGCGCGTAAATATCTGCCGATGAACCAGCCTGCGCACTTACATGTGATGTGCGGCACACCGTCAGAAAAGCTGGTGGCATTGGCGGCACAGGCGGAAGTCGATATGTTGCTGCTGGTGTCCCGCGGTCCGGGTGGGCTTTGGCCCCTGCGCCGGGCAACGGTGGAATACATTACCGTGAATGCGCCCTGCGCAGTGCTGGTCATGCCGTTTGTAGCTGTGGCGGAAAGCGCCGGGGCCAACAATACCCCGTCTGGCAATGAAGAGGCTGAAGAAAACCGCTGAGCCTGTGTTTCAGAGCGCTTTTGGGGCCTGTTTCAGGCGCAGCTTCAGGACCGGCGCTCCTGGGCCAGCGCGCTAATGTCCTCACGAATCTGCGCCGCGGTCAGGTCGGGCCTTAGCAACAGCCGCGCCTTACCACGAGTATCGAACACATACACACCGGCGCTGTGAGACACATTATAGTTGTTGTTCTCATCCGGCTCGTCGTAACCGAAGGTGGTGCGATAGCGCTTTACCAGCTGCCGTAGCTGGGGCTCGCTGCCGGTCACGCCGGCAATCCGGTCACCGTAGAAGTGGGTGTAGGCGGCAATCTGTTCAGGTGTGTCCCGGTTCGGGTCTACGCTGACAAACATAATGGTTACCCGTTCACGTTCGTTTTCTGGCAGCTTGCCTACGGCTTGGGATAGCCGTGCCAGCGTGGTGGGGCAAATGTCCGGGCAATGGGTGAAGCCAAAAAACACCAATCGCACCTGGCCCTCAGAGTCGCTGGCGTTGACCGCTTTGCCCTGGGTGTCTATAAGCTCGAATTCCAAAGGCGGCATTAACCCGCTGATGTCTTTGCCGTGCCATTCACGGTCGCTCTGATCACAGCCTACCAGCGCAAAGGCAGCCAGCAATAGCGCCATTAGAACGGCAACTCTTGTGCCTGAAATGAAAGTCGGCATAACGGTGTGTTCCTCTCAGGTGTTCATGTGCCCGGATGGTTGGGTCAGCGCTGTGGCCTGTTTTGGGTAACGGCCATCTTCGTACATGGCCCGGCGTAAAATAATCAGAATACCCAGCACGCTCATCATCGCCGGCGGAATCCAGGTCAGCAAGCCGCCAAGTAGCTGGTCGGTCTCTGGCGCCAGCGGCCAGGCGCGGCCGCACACCTCGTAAACGTCGTACACCATGCCCCGAGAAAACACGATCCAGGCGCCTAGCAGCATTTGCGGAACTGCCACTAACGCCAACAGCAGCATTCGTTTGCCGTAGCCCAGAGCGTTGGTTATGTAAGGGGAACGGGGGTCGAATATCAGCCACCAGAACAGCAGGCCATCTAACAGCATGCTCCAGTTCATTACCCAGTACAGCTGGCGGCTGAGCATGGCGTCGAAGTGGATGCCGGGCGACAGCCAGAAATAAACCAGGCCCACGAACAACACCGGTGCTACTACCGGATTTTGCAAAACGCGGTAACTCAGCCGCACGGGCGCCAGCCAGGGTAGTGCACCCTGGGGAATTTTACGGCCCCAGAAACGCATTATCGGTAAAGGGTTAGACAACGCGATCAAAACCGGGCCCACGTGATGCAGTATCAGGTGCTGGCCCCGGTGAACAAAAAACATGTATTGGGAATAGTAATCGAAGGCGGTTTGCATCACCGCGTAACACAGCATCACGCCGACCACGAAGGTGACAATGCGCCCGGGGCCGGGACGTTCGCTATCGGGCATGCGTAGAAGCGCCACGCCATAAAGCGCCAACACCAGCGCATAACTGGCGATGGTCAGGGGTGAAAAATCGTAAGGCAGCAGGGCATTGACGCCGTTCATAGGTGCTACTCGGGATTGCTCTGTTGCAAGCGTTGGCGCGGATTTGTTGTTTTGTTCGATAGAGTGTTGATCGCCGCCGCTATTATTTCAAGTAGGCGGCCTACCTAACTGGGGGTATCACCAAAAATAGGTTGTGACGTGCGTGCTTTTAAACCAATATTCAACATGAATTTTATAAATTGCGCCAGCCGCCAAGGATTTCTGCAGATGACGTTTTACCACCCTGTAGGTAATGAAATTGAACTCTTCCACGCTGCCGCGAATAACGGCCTGCCGGTTCTGATCAAAGGTCCGACAGGCTGCGGCAAAACCCGCTTTGTTCGTTACATGGCCGAACAACTGAACCGGCCGGTTTATACCATCGCCTGCCACGACGACCTGACGGCAGCGGACCTGGTTGGGCGGCACCTGATCGGCCCGCAAGGCACCTACTGGCAAGACGGGCCCTTGACCCGCGCGGTTCGTGAAGGCGGCATTTGTTACCTGGATGAAGTAGTAGAAGCGCGCAAAGACACCACGGTTGTACTGCATCCGCTGGCGGATGACCGCCGCGAGCTGCCGATTGAGCGCACCGGTGAGCTGCTGACGGCAGCACCGGGCTTTATGCTGGTGGTTTCCTACAACCCGGGTTATCAAAGTCTGCTGAAAGGCATGAAGCCAAGCACCCGCCAACGATTTGTATCGCTGCGGTTTGATTACCCTTCGGCGGAGATAGAGCAAGCCATCGTGATGGAAGAATCCGGTTGCGACCGCGATCTTGCAAAGCAATTGGTTCGTTTGGCAACAGCGCTGCGCAATTTAAAAGATCACGATCTGGAAGAAGCCGCATCCACGCGGTTGCTGATTCACACAGCTCTGCTGATACGGGCAGGTTTGCCAACAGCGGTCGCTTGCCGCGCGGGCATGATCGAGCCGCTTTCAGACGACGAAGCAACAGTCAGTTCATTGATGGAGGTGGTATATGCAGTATTCGGGCGCCCAGACGAAACCCGCTAGCGGAGCGGTTGTACCGGTTATCTGGTACTTGCTGAATTTATTGGCAATGCCGGTTATCGGGTTTGTGATCTTGCTTTGGATGTATGTCGGAAGTTCCGGGGTTAACGAACTGCGCCGTGCTCACACGCGAGCTGCTCTTTATATGTCGCTAATCGGCTTCACTTTGATCAGTTCGGGCGTTGCTATCGGCTGGATGTTCTTCGCCGATGTAGGGCATTTCGGGACCTTTGCTCTTGTTTGGGCAATCGCCTTGCATACAGGCTTTGTGCTCTGGGGGATGATTTCTCTGGCGCAGGCCATGTCTGATAAGAGGCCGTTATTTCCCGCGAAGTGGCTCTAAATCAGGAGTTGAAGGCATCAGGGAAGGTGTCTTTTCAAAACACGCTCAAGCACATCCATGTGACGCTTGGGCTCCGCCATCCATGGCTCCGCACAGTTTTGAAAAGACACCTTCCCTGACGCCAAGCGCAGAATTTTAGTGTGACCAGAAAACTATACCCTCACGTAATTGCATGAAATCCCGCAACCGCAACAATCACTACCGGCGCCCATAGTTGGGCCGCCAACCGCCACCCACGGGGTGCATTCTTCATCTCCATGAAGTGGTCCACCAGCAGCAAGGATTTCACGATCACCATTCCGAAAACCAGCCAGGCCAGAAATTCCGGGTTTATACCTGCCTTAAGCGCAATGACCGGCAAGGCCGTGCAAATCATCAGAGCAAAATAAACCGTCAGCATTGCTAACCCTCCCTAGGCCATTACGTAAAGCACCGGAAACATAACCAGCCAGACCAGATCCACCATGTGCCAATAGGAGGCACCAGATTCCATGCCGTTCATGTCGGAGCCATCGTAGTCTCCGTTGCCTATTTTTACGGCAAGCACCATCAAAACAATCTGCCCCAGTATCACGTGCATAAAGTGGAAGAAGGTCAGGAAGAAATAAAACATGAAGAAGGTATCTGTGCCCAGGTTATAGCCCTGGCTGTACAGATCCACGTATTCATAAAGTTTGCCAACGGTGTAAATGCAGGAGACCGCAACCGCAAGCCAAAGACGCCACTGCGCGCCGGAGAGCTTGTCACGGAACTGATGAACGGCAGTCGCGACCAGATAGCTGGAGCTGATCAGTGCAACGGTATTCAGCAGCCCGATCCAGGGGTGCAGAAGCTCGCGGCCGGCGTGGAAGGTGGCTGGGTCGAGACTGCGGGCGACGGCAAAACCGATGAGCATGATGCCAAATACGGCTAGCTCGGCGAAAATGAACATCCATACGGCGATATCGCCGGGAAGCTGGTGTGGACCGGGCTCCGGCTCAAGAGTCAGGTCCATCATATCACTGTGTCAGTTTCAGGTAGAGTTTGGGGAGCTGCAACGGCAGCTGTGCCGGGTCGCGAATCACCACATAATTATTGCTACCGAAAACGTAAGGTAAGTACTCGCTAGCCTCGTCATCAATGGTGACGCAAAACGGCGTCAGGCCAGCTTTGATGGCTTCCTGTACCGCCATGCGCGTGTCCTCCACGCCATAGCGGCCTTCATAGACATCTAGGTCATTCGGTTTGCCATCGGTCAGCAGCAGCAGGACTTTTTGTTGTTCACGGCGCGCCTCCAGCAGTTTGGTGGCCTGGCGAATGGCGGCGCCCATGCGGGTGTAAAAGCCCGGTTCCAACGCCTGAATCCGGCCCCGTATGGAGCTGGAATAGGCTTCATCAAAACCTTTCAGGTGATGAAATCGCACGTGGTCGCGCCGTCGCGATGAAAACGCAAACAGGGCAAAGGGATCGCGGCTGGCCTGTAGGGCTTCGCTGAGCAATTGCAGGCCGTCCCGGGCAATGTCGATGACTCGCTGATGGTTGTTTATATAGGTCTCGGTTGAGAGCGACACATCCGCCAGCACCAGGCAGGCAAGGTCGCGCTGGCTTTGTTGGCAGCGGCGAAACAGCTTCTGATCAATCGCCCCCTGGCCGCGCCGGTTCTGAACCTCCCGTTCCAGGCAGGCGTCCAGATCCAGCTCGTCTCCGTCCAGTTGCCTTTTTTGCCACTGCTTGAGGGGCTTTAGCGCGCTGAACTGGCGCTGCAGACGTTTGGCGGGTCGGCGCAGTGCTTCCGGAAGCTCCGCAGGTTCAGCGTCTTTTGCCAGCATAGGCTGTACACAGCAGAAAGCTTCCCGGTAGCTCTGGCTGCGCCAGTCCCACTCCGGCAAATGAATACCCGGGCCAAGGCGCAGGTCGTCGTGTTCTTCCGAGGGCAGATCCAGGTCAAACTTGATAGACGACGACGTCTCCTTGCGGTCATTGGACACGGAGATCATGTCCATATCGTCTGCAACTGCCTCGGCATCTTCCTCTTTGGTGTCGTCCCCTGCTCGGTCAACCGGAATGAAGTCGGTCCAGGAAAACAGACTTTCCAGGCGGAAAATCATCAGCCCCTGATCGCGGTCGAAGGCTTCCACGCGCTCTGCCTGGCGGCGCTTGTTTTTCTTGGTCAGCCCCCCGGGGCTGGATTGAGTGTCCTCATCGCCGGTTACCGGTCCGTTAGCTTTTCCTTGTTCCAGAGCCGGGTATAACCAAAGAATGACCGGCCAGGGATCAGTTCCAGCGGCGGGCAGGGCAGGAACACTGCCCGGATGGATAAGCGCCTGGCGGATCGCCTGTTCACGGATGGCTTCCCCGGCCGAGAGGCCTTCTGGATCGGGACGCCAGCGCAGAACCTGTTGCACCAGGCGCTGGTAAACACGTTCCAGCCCCGGCCAACGCGCGATCACATCCTGAACCAGCGCCTGATTGCCGGTAAACCAGTCACGATCAGCCGGAGCCGGGTTAGCTGCGAGTGCGGCCAGCCATATATAGAGTTCCCGGTTCAGGCGTTTGGAAGGGAATTTAGCCACTTTTTCCGGCAGGCGCAGATTTTGCTCATCCCGCCAGGCCAGTTCAAATTTACGGTGTGTTCCGGCGATTTTGTGCAAAAACCGTCGGCGCAGTCGAAAGTGCCTGGGTTCTGCCGTCACCAGGCTGAGCGCCGGATCACCGCCGAAGGCGCGGAACACAATGCCGAGGCTGCGGGCTTCGTCTTTTAGATAAACGGCGTGCTCGGGGAATTCCCCCAGAGCCTGGCGGGTAATGTATTCGTGCCACTTGTAGCCGACCCATTCTTCCATCTCAGGCTCCTTTTTATCTAAGATACATCGTCATTTCAGGCGCTGTTAAGCCCGCGGTCTGGCGGGTTTGCTGTCAAGCTGGTGGCTGGGGATCAGAACAGTCTGCCGGCTGGGCTCGCCCGGTTGCCAATGCAGCAGGCTGCCTTCTGGGTTGTTTTTTTGCACCTCACGGCAGGCGCTCACGCATTGCAGGCACTGGGTGCAGGAAAATTTTGCGCGTTTATGGCTGCGAGTAGGCAGGCGCATAGGGCAGGCCTCGTCGCAGGCTTTTGTGCAGTCGCGGCAGGCCGCGGCGCGGCTGGTGTCAAAGGTCACTAGCTGCCCGCGGCCATGGGCCATCCAGGCAATACTCTGTACGACGCCGAACACGCAACCGTATTTGCAAAAAAGATGGCGGGCAAACAGAAAGTCCAGCGTGAAGGCCGTGGTTGCGGCGGCCAGGAAAATACCCGGGTAAAACGCCAGGTTGCCAGTGATCAAGTCCGTATATAACGGAATGGGTGGCAGTAGGTAAGAAAGCAGAGCGAGGGCCCAAGAAAAACCAGTCAGGCCGCAAACCAGGGTCAAGCCCGCCCAGTGTATAACCTTGCCGCGGCGGCCTTTTTTAAGGGCTTCCCAGAGTGTCGGGCGGCCGGTAATACGTGTCATCAGTTGGTTGATGGTTTCCACCACAGAGAAATGCGGGCACAGCCAGCCGCAGTATATTCGTCCCCACTTCCAGGCAACCCAGAGTACAAGGGGAACCAGCACCAGAATGGGAAGAATGAACCACAGTAGTATCTGGCTGGCGACGTCCACAGGAGAACTTTGCACCACCCAGTCGAGATTCAGATTGAACGAGAGCGGAAAACCGAGCAATACAAACCGGGTTTCCGTCAGGTCATAGCGAAAGATATTCAGCACCGGTGCCAGCAGAAACAACCCGAAGAAGGCAGCACGGGAGATCAGCCGCTTGTCCTGGAGGGTGTCTTTTGGATTCGCTTGCTGCACGGTCACAATTGCGTTCCGGATAAGCAGGGCCGGAAACGTGTTCCGGCCCTATGAATTTACCCTATGGGTTTCAGGGTGGCGGGCTTACGCGTCCTGAAGTACAGGCCCACGAACTTCGTCATCAAAGGACGCCTGTCCCTTGATAAAGAAGCTGCAGAAGTACACCACCAACCCGCCTGAAAAGAAGCAGCCAGCGATCAGGCGCGCCCAGTAAAACACCGCGATCTTGTCCTGGGTGGCCATAAACGACAGTGCTTCACCGCTTTCTGGCATACGTTGCAGCCAGATTTGCAGGATGCCTGCACCCGTCAGGAACAGGGTGATGAACACCATGGAGATGGTCATCAACCAGAACCCCCACATTTCCACCACCTGGGCCTCGTTGCTGTTGCCGTAAGGCCGGCCCCGCATGATCGGCATGGCGTAGGAAATGATGGTGAGCACGATCATCACATAGGCGCCGTAGAACGCCATATGGCCATGGGCCGCCGTGATCTGACTGCCGTGGGTGTAGTAGTTTATCGGTGCCAGCGTATGCAGAAAGCCCCACACGCCTGCGCCCAGAAAAGCCATCACAGCAGTACCCATAGCCCACAGAGTCGCGGCCTTATTGGGGTGGTTACGCTTGCGCCGGTTGATCATGGTGAAGGCGAACAGCACCATCATGAAGAACGGCAGGGGTTCCAGCGCCCCGAACACAGAGCCCAGCCACAGCCAGTACTCGGATGGCCCGATCCAGAAGAAGTGGTGACCGGTGCCGATGATGCCGGTAATCAGCGCCATGGCAATGATGACGTACAGCCACTTCTCGATGACTTCCCGATCTACGCCGGTGATTTTGATCAGCACGAAGGCCAGGATGGCGCCCATGATCAGTTCCCATACGCCTTCAACCCACAGGTGTATGACGAACCACCAGTAGTACTTGTCGGTGGTCAGATTTTCGGGGTTGTAGAAGGAGAACATCCAGAGCACGGTCAGGCCGATCAGACCGGTGATCAGTATAATATTGACCACGGTTTTGCGGCCTTTCAGCGCGGTCATCATTATATTGAACAAAAACCCGATGAACACCAGAGCCATGCCTATTTTGGTAATCGTGGGCTGTTCCAGAAACTCCCGGCCCATAGTGGGCCACAGTTTGTTCATGGTGACTTCCGCCAGCGTGGCGTAATCCACAAACAGGTAACCCAGAATGGTCAGTGTGCCGGCAACGGCAAACACCCAGAACAGGATCCACGCAAGCAGCGGGCTGTATAGCTCGGTTTGCGCTTCTTCCGGTACCAGATAATAGGTTGCGCCCATAAAACCGAACAACAGCCAGACGATCAACAGGTTGGTGTGAACCATCCGGGCAACGTTGAAGGGTATTTCCGGGAACAGAAAATCACCCACCACGTATTGCAGGCCCAGAATCAGACCAAACAGGATTTGGCCGGCGAACAGAATCAAGGCAAAGATGAAGTAGGGCATCGCGACCCGTTGAGACTCGTATTTCATGTTTTCTCCCTTAGCCTTCAATGTTGGGTGGCCAGCCGTTATCGTCGATCTTGGACGTCCACTCTAGGAACGATGCCAGATCTTCGATTTCCTGGTCTGTCAGATTAAATTGCGGCATTTGCCGGCGACCGGGCACGTTGGTGGGCATGGCGTTCATCCAGGCGTTCATATAAGCCTTGAACACGTCACTGTTGCCTGCACCGCGGCGGTCGAATACGTTGGCCAGTTCCGGTGCAAAGTAAGCGCCTTCACCCATGATGGAGTGGCAGCCGACGCAGTTGTTGTTTTCCCAAATGTGTTTGCCATTAACAACCTGCTTGGTGAGCTGGTCCCGGTTATCCCGCTCGGGCATCGCCCGCGATTGAGTGTCAAAAGTCAGAATCAGAAACAGCAGGATGAAGAAAGTGCTTCCCCCCAGATAGATGTTTCTGGCCATGCTTTTGGTAAAGCGTTCGGCCATTGGAATGCTCCCTTGGTTGATTTGAAATACCTGACGAGCTCACTAACGAGTCAATAAGATGTATCAGTAATGAATATTATCGGTCGTTGTGGGGTTTTATGCCAGCAGGCAGGGGAGTTACCTCTAAAGAGGTATGCGGCAGGATTGGTGGGTTTTTCGGTTAGCGGAACACCGTCTTTACTTCGACGTCAGTGGGGCTTTTGGCCCCAGAAATATCAATTCGAGCATGGCGCACAACGCTGATGCCGGCCGACATCGCCAGGGTGCCCATAATGGCGGCAACACTTAGGTCTGGCCAGGCTCTTCCCGTTCCGAACACGCCCAGAGCGGCTGCCATCACGGCCAGATTGCCGATGGCGTCATTGCGGGTGCATAGCCAGACCGAGCGCATATCAGAGTCGCCATCCCGAAAACGAAATAGCACAAAGGCAACACTCAGGTTGGCAATCAGAGCCAGCAGACCAATCGTGCCCATGGTAAACGGTTCGGGGGTAACGCCCTGTTCCATCACCCAAAGCGCACGGGCCCACACCACAATGCCGAACAGCGTCATGGTAATGCCTTTCACCATGGCCGCGCGCCCGCGCCAGAGCATGCCGAGAGACAGAACGGAAAGTGACAGAATGTAATTGGCGCTATCGCCAAAGAAGTCGATGGCGTCCGCCATCAGGGAAACCGAGCCCGACTGCAAACTGGCAGCACCTTCCACGAAAAACATGGCCAGATTAACCCAAAGGGCAATCCACAGTGCGCGACGAAAACCCGGAGCCGGGGTTTTTAGTACTGGACCAGAGCAACCGCACGCCATAAACACCTCCTTTTATTGGGTAGGTGTGTATTAAAAACCCTGTAGTTGCTACAGGGTCAATATCCGGCAAGCTGTTTGGGCAGATTTTTAGTGGTTGCCCGGTTTGTGGGTTCCGGGTACGTGATTGTGCTGGCCTGTGTCTTTGCCAGACAGGTCGCCCAGCTCTGAACTCAGGCCCCCCATGATGCCGCACTGCTCAACGGTGCCTGTCTTTGAACAGGCCTGTTGCAGTTGCTGCAGGGCCGTTTCAAGATTTGCGAGTTCACTCAACCGGTCGCGCACGTGGTTCAGGTGACGGGCCAGAAGTGCATCCACTTCATGGCAGTCTGCTTCGGGGTTTTCGGACAGCCGAATTAACTCGCGGATTTCGTCCTGAGTCATATCAAGGTTACGGCAGCGCTTGATGAACAAAAGACGGTTCAAGTGTGCATTGCCATAAACACGGTAATCGCTGGCGTCCCGCTCCGGCTTTAGCAGCAAACCGATTTTTTCATAGTAGCGAATCGTTTCGACGGGAACGGATGCGTGCCCGGATACCTCACCAATTTTCATCGCATCGGGTTTCCTGATGGTTGGCTTTGCCCGGGAATTTTACAGGCTGTCCAGGTTGTCCAGCAAATAATTGGCGCGTTTCAGCAGCGCTTCGCGGCGCTCCGGTTTTTGTTTTTCCCAGTTGCGATACATCATGGTCATGCGCGGATTTTTAGCGAACTGGTCGCGGTGGCGGTCGATAAAGTGCCAATACAGCGAGTTGAAAGGACAGGCGTCGTCTTCAGTGGCTTTGGCCACTTTGTAGTGGCAGTTGCTGCAATGGTCAGATTGGCGCTGAATGTACTTGCCGCTGGCGGCGTAGGGCTTTGAGCCTAAATAGCCGCCGTCAGCATGCATCACCATGCCCAACACGTTGGGCAGTTCCACCCAGTCGTAGGCGTCTACATACACCGCCAGATACCAGTCGCAAATTTCATCGGGCGTAATGCCGGCCAGCAAGGCGAAGTTGCCGGTCACCATCAAGCGCTGAATGTGGTGGGCGTAGCCATTACGGCGAGTGGCATCAATGGCTTTGTGCATACAGCGCATGCGGGTGTCGCCGGTCCAGTAGAACCCGGGCAAGGCGCGGTCATTGCCCAGCTGGTTGTTGCGGGCATACTCGGGCATGTGCAGCCAGTAAATACCGCGCACAAACTCGCGCCAGCCGACGATTTGACGAATAAATCCTTCCACCGCGTTGATGGGCGCCCGCCCGGCGTACCACGCTTGCGCCGCCTGCTCGCATACGGCAAGCGGGTCCAGCAAGCCGCAGTTTATGTAGGGCGACAATATGGAATGGAATAGCCAGTCTTCGTGGTCAGATATCGCGTCTTGGTAGTCGCCAAAACAGGGCAGCGCGTAGTCAATGAAGTGTTCCAGGGCTTTCTCGGCGTCGGCGGCGGTCACTGCAAAATGGAAATCTTCGCTGCTGCCAAAATGGTCGCTGAAGTGTTCTTCAACCATGTGGATGACTTCTTGGGTAACGGCATCCGGTTCAATCCGAAACGGCGAAGGCGCAGGCGGTTTGCCCATCCATTTGCGGCGATTTTCGGCGTCGTAGTTCCATTCGCCGCCTTCGGGTTTTTGCTCCGGGGTCATCAACAGGCCGGTTTTGCGCCGCATTTCCCGGTAGAAATATTCCATGCGCAGCTGTTTGCGGCCTTCGGCCCAGTCGGCAAACTCCTGCTTGCTGGCAATAAAACGGCTGTCTGGACGAATTTCTGTCGTTACGCCCAGGGTTTTACTCCACTGGCTGATAATGTCGTGCAGCCGCCATTCGCCGCATTCGGTGGTTATAATGCGCTCGGGTTGGTGGGCCTTTATTTGCTCGGCCATCACCTGTTCCAGGCTTTGCGCCGTGTTATCGGGGTGGTAGCGCTGGTAATGCACGCTGTAGCCGTCGGCTTCCAGCTGGCTGGCAAAATGGCGCATGGCACTGAACAGCAGTATCAGTTTTTTCTTGTGGTGGTTGGTGTAGCTGGTTTCGCTGTGAACTTCCGCCATAACGATGCGGTCGGTATCGCGATCGGCGCCTTCCAGAGCGCTCAGGCCTGGCGTTAGCTGGTCTGCGAGAATCAAAATCAGGTTAGCCATAGTGCGTTATCCAGACAGTGTGTGTTCCAAAAGGGGTAGGCAACATACTCAACAAGCGCAACAGCTGGGTTATTTCTGACTTGATATACTGTTGCCGGTTTCACAGATGATTCGAATCAAGATGGCTGCGCTGAAACACGGTTACGATGCCGGTTTACAGCCTGCTCCATATTCAAGGCGCCCAGAGTTTTTAATTATGGCTTCCACAACCGCAGTTCCGTCTTCTGACACCATTATTCTGCCCGAGTTTACCTGGGATGACGCGCTGATTCGCCGCTACGATCTGAGCGGCCCGCGCTATACCTCTTACCCTACGGCGGTGGAATTCAATCAGACGTATCCGATTAACGATATGGTGCAGGCGGCCGCACGCAGCAAGGCCACCGGCCGACCGCTGTCGTTGTACACCCACATCCCGTTTTGCGCACATCTGTGCTACTACTGCGCGTGCAACAAAGTGATCACCAAAAAGCGTAATAATGCCCAGCCTTATGTGCAGCGCCTGCTGAAGGAAGCGGCCATGCAAGCCGAATTATTCGGTGCTGACCGGCCGGTGAAACAGCTGCACTTGGGTGGCGGAACGCCAACGTTCCTGCCCCGCGATGTGATGCGCGAATTGATGCACGGCTACGGCGAACTGTTCAATCTGCAGACCGATGGCAGTCACGACTACAGTATTGAAATCGATCCCCGTGAAGTGGATGAAGACACCCTTTCCACACTGTGGGAGTTGGGCTTTAACCGCATCAGCCTGGGCGTGCAGGATATAAATCCCGAGGTGCAAAAAGCGGTCAACCGCATACAGCCTAAGGAAATGACCCGTGGGGTGTTGGATGAAGCGCGCCGCCTGGGTTTTGGTTCCATTAACCTGGACCTGATTTACGGCCTGCCGTATCAGACCCCGGACAGCTTTGCGGCAACACTGGAAGAAGTGATCGACATGTCGCCAGACCGGCTGTCGGTGTTCAGTTACGCTCATCTGCCAGAGCGGTTTTACCCGCAAACACGGCTCAAGGGCGATACCATGCCCACGCCGCAGCAAAAGCTGAGCATTCTGCACAACACCATTAATCGATTGCTTGATGCCGGTTACGAATACATCGGTATGGACCACTTTGCCAAGCCGGATGACAGCCTGGCGCTAGCCCAGCGCGCCGGTCGCCTGCATCGCAATTTCCAGGGTTACACCACCCACTCGGATTGCGATCTGGTGTCGCTGGGTGTGTCGGCCATCGGCCAGACCGATGACGCATACTTCCAGAACAACCACGACCTGCCATCCTGGGAGGCCGCGATAGATTCAGGCCAGCTGGCGATCACCAAAGGCGTGAACCTGACCCGTGACGACCGTCTGCGGCGCTGGGTAATAGGCCAGCTGATTTGCCAGTTCCGTCTGGATCGTGAGCAATTCAAGGCGGAATGGAACGAAGAGTTTGATCAGTATTTTTCCGACGAACTGTCGCGCCTGAAGTCGATGATAGCAGACGAGTTGATTGCAGATAACGGCCGCGTGCTTCAGGTGCAGCCCGCCGGACGGCTGCTGATTCGTGCTATTTGCCAGATTTTTGATGCCTATCGCAAAGAAGGCGCCACTCAGCGGTTTTCGCGTATTATCTGATGTCTATCGGGGGCAATTCTGCTCTGATAGGCCTGTTCTGATTCCCGCTAAAGCAATCTGGAACATTCTAGTTTCGTAATAGTACGCAGAGTATCTAGTCAGAAGTATTCGCTGAACCCCTGACAAAGGTCAATGCACTGCAGATTGCACGGCGTATGGTTTCGTAACTCTATGTATGGAAGACGTTTATGGAACTTGTATGTCCGGCTGGCAGCTTGCCGGCGCTTAAAGCAGCGGTGGATAACGGCGCCAACGCGGTTTACCTTGGCTTTAAAGACAGCACCAATGCTCGCCAGTTTAAAGGTTTGAATTTTAACGACAAACGCGCAGCAGAGGGTATTGAGTATGCCCACAAAAACGGCGCGCGGGTGTTCTGTGCAATCAACACCTTTCCTCAGCCTCAGGGCTGGAAAACCTGGACTGCCGCGGTAGACCGAGCCGCAACGCTGGGCATAGACGCGATGATACTGGCAGACATGGGATTGTTGGATTATGCCGCCAGTCGCTACCCCCAAATAGACAGACATTTGTCTGTGCAGGGGTCAGCCACCAGCTACGAAGCTTTACGCTTTTATAAAGACAACTTTGGCATTCGCCGTGCGGTGTTGCCGCGGGTGCTATCGCTGGACCAGATTCGCGGCCTGGCGAAGCACAGCCCGGTAGAGCTTGAAGTATTCGCCTTTGGCAGCCTGTGTATTATGGCCGAAGGCCGCTGTTACTTGTCTTCTTATATCACCGATGAATCTCCTAACACCCGCGGTGCCTGCTCGCCGGCCAAAGCCGTGCGCTGGCAGGAAACTTCCCAGGGATTGGAATCGCGGCTTAATGGCATCTTGATTGACCGCTACGGCAAGGGCGAATCCGCTGGTTACCCAACCCTGTGCAAAGGACGCTTTGAAGTAGAAGGCAGCGTTTACCATGCCATCGAAGAACCGGTCAGCCTGAACACCATAGACCTGCTGCCGCAGTTGCAGGAACTGGGCATCAGCGCGGTGAAAATTGAAGGCCGCCAGCGCAGTCCTGCTTATATCGCCGACGTGGCCCGCACCTGGCGCCAGGCTCTGGACAGGCTTGAAAATAGCGCCGCTGAATTTGCGGTAGACCCGGCCTGGAATGCCACCCTGGCAGGTTTGTCAGAAGGCGGACTGACCACCATCGGCGCCTATCACCGCAAATGGAAATAAGGTGAAATATTCTATGCTCAAACTCTCATTAGGCCCTGTACTTTGGTTTTGGTCACGGCAAACTGTGTTTGATTTCTACGCCAACGCTGCGGAATGGCCGGTAGATACGGTGTACCTGGGTGAAACCGTATGCGCCCGCCGCCGCGAACTGAAACTCGCCGACTGGCTAGAAATCGCGGGCGTGCTGAAAGACGCCGGCAAGCAGGTGGTGTTGTCCACCCAAACCCTGATTGAATCCGAAGCTGACCTGCGCCTGCTGCGCCGCATTTGCAGCCAACAGGATTACCTGATTGAAGCCAATGACCAGAGCGCGCTTCAGCTGGCCAGCACCAACAATCTGCCCTTCGTAACGGGGCCGGGCCTGAACATTTACAACGTTGCGACGCTGAAGGTGCTCGCAAAGCGGGGCTTGAAGGGATGGAGCCTGCCCGTGGAGCTGGGCCGTGAAACTCTGATCGAGCTGATTGCAGAGTTAAAAGCCGAAGGCCTGGATCTGCCGGCAGAAGTGTTTGCCTGGGGTTTTTTACCTTTGGCCTGGTCGTCGCGCTGCTTTACCGCACGCTATTACAACCTGCCAAAAGACAACTGTGAATTTCGCTGCCTGCAGCATCCGGATGGTTTGGAACTGCGGTCCCGTGAAGCCCAGGAGCTGTTTCGCCTGAACGGCACATCGACATTGTCTGGCGCCCGTTATGATTTATTGCGGGAGCTTCCGGATATGGTCGCCATGGGTGTTGATACCGTGCGTTTGAGTCCGGAGCACCAAGGTATGGCCGAGGTGGTGCAGCGTTTTGATCAGGTACGTAGGGGTGAAATACCCTATAGCGATCCATTAACCGTGAGGGAAGCGCCGCCGTGCAACGGCTACTGGTATGGTCAACCGGGTATGGATCAGCGGGCTTAGCCGCTGACGCCGATGCTCCACTCAAGGCTGTCCAATAGGTTTTTCAGTGCCAGGCCCAGTTCGGTGTCGCCCTCAATCACCAGGCGGCGCTGAAAAAACAGCTGGTCTGGGTCCTGATTCTGTTCGGCCAGAGTTTTGAAGGCGCTCAGAGAACCCCGAATGGTAGCCTCACCTGGGCCGTCTACAATGCGCAGCCTGCCCGCCCAGAACCCAAAGGTGACACCGGGCTGACCGCCATTCAGTTCCAGGCGAATTCTGCGCCCTTCAAAATCATCAAACTCACCGTCAGCAATGGCCTCGGCAAACAATCGGTTCAGCGGCGCTTCGACGACCAGCTGCTTTAATACCAACGGCATGCGCTGGTCAATAGCGGCCAGCAGTGGTGACGGCGCGGGAAGATACTCGTTCAGCAACGCCAGTGAATCGGTCAGTAGCGGGTTAGCGGCCAGTTTTTGGCTCACAGCTTGCGCGCGTGACATGCCTGGCAGCGTATGAAATGCGGGTAGAGTGGGCCGCGGCAAAAAGGTTGGCATGTGCAGGGCCATGAGTGTCTCCGTTGTTGATCAAACACGCCGCTAAGGGCGCGTCTGGAAACACCTATATTAACCAAGGCTGGCCCGTGCCGTGTTGATATAGCTCAGCTCTTGTGCAGACCCTCTTCCACCGCCCACACCGCGACTTCCACCCGCGAGCGCAGGTTGAGCTTTTTCAGCAGGTGCTTTACGTGCACTTTGACCGTGCCGTCGCTGATGTCCAGCTTGCGGCCGATCATCTTGTTAGACAGACCTTCGGCGATGAGCTTCAGAATGTCTTTTTCCCTTGGCGTGAGGCTGTCGAAGTCTGGCCGCGCCGGCTGTTGCGATTTGTTATTGCGTAGTGCTTCTGCCAGCAGGGAGGTAAGGCGTTCGCTGATGACCAGCTTTCCTACGGCGGCCTGGTGCAGCTGTTTAATCATATTCTCCGGTTCCATATCCTTTAGAAGATAGCCGTCGGCACCAGCGCGTAATGCTTCAACCACATCGTCTTGCTGGTCTGACACCGTGAACATAATAATGCGCGAGCTGATGTTGTGGGCTCGTAGCTGCCGCAAGGCTTCAATACCGCTCACATCCGGCATATTTAGATCCATCAGGATCAGGTCTGGTTCCAGTTCGAGGGCAATACGCACGCCGTCCGTCGCATTGCTGGCCTCGCCTGCTACCTCAAGATCCGGTTCCATTTCGATCAGTTGCTTGATGCCCTTGCGCAATAAAGGGTGATCATCTATCAACAATATGCTTGCAGGTGTATCAGACATGGCTCTCTCTTTGTGTGGGTAAACCGTCAATTGGAATCCGCGGTTTGCGGGACACTGACTGGTTTAACCGGGATCAGGTTCCGGGCGTGGGGAATAAAATGCAAACTCACTTCTACTCCTCCTTGCGGATGGTTAGCGACCGTTAGCTGGCCGTCCAGTGAGCGGGCACGGTCTTGCATAATGATCATGCCGTAATGGTTCTCTGGCTGGTCTGATTCGGGTAGCCCGCGACCGTTGTCACGGATTTTAGCCTTAACTTGCGGGGACTCGAAACTGACATCTACCCACACGGCTTCGGCCTTGCTGTGTTTGACCGCGTTGGCCAGCGCTTCGCGCACAACTTGAAGCGTGTGGATTTCTTCATTGGGCGAAAGCGTCTGTGCGGGCAGCTTGTACACCAGATTGACGGGTTTGGCCATGCGTCCGGAAAACTCGTGCACGGTCTGGCGCAGCGCGGCGCCAAGGTCCGGCGTGTCCAGCTTCAAGCGGAAGGTCGCTAACAGTTCCCGCAACTGACGATAGGCACTGCTTAAACCTGTGCTCAGTTCGTCCAATACTGCGTCATAACCGGTTTTTTGTGGGCCGTCCATGTTCATTCTGCGCAATCGAGTAACCTGGATTTTAAGGTATGACAAAGACTGGGCCAGGGAATCGTGGAGCTCGCGGGCAATAACGGTGCGTTCTTCGGCCAGCGTCCGCTGTTGTTCTTCGGTAATTTGCCGCTCCAGAAATATGGCTGTAGCCAGCTGATCGCTTAGAGTTTCCAGCAGCCTTCGTGCGGTTTTAGACAACTCCTGTGAGGCCGGGTACCAGACTTCCAGTGTGCCCAGCAGTTGGCCAGGGGTGCGAATGGGCAGCAGCAAACGGCGCCCGTCATTGCCGGGCATTGGCAGCTCGTCGTGTTCCTCTTCGGTCACCAGGCAGGCGCTGCAGCTGTGATCGCGGCAGTAAAATGGGCGCACCATTGTAGCAGTAGTGACGGCTTGAACCGGCTCTGCGGAGGCTTTGTCGTGCAGATACAGGTTGATAGGGCCTATGCCGAGCATCTGCTCCAGCTGCTTCAACATGGGCACTGCACCATCGCACAAGCTGTGATTCGCAAACAGAGTGCGGCTGGACGAATGCAGTAATTCGAGCGCAGCGTGGCTTTTCTCCAGCTCTTCGGTTTTGGCTTGGACCTTACTTTCCAGTTCGTAGTAAGTGAGCGCCAGCTCGCTGGTCATCTGGTCAAACGCCGACCCGAGCTGCGCCAGCTCATCAGAGCCACGCAGCTCGGCCTTGCGGGAAAAATCTTGTTTGCTCACGGATTCGGCAATGCTCACCAGTTTTCGTAGCGGCCGCAGAACGCGGTTTTTCAAGTCCAGAAACAGCGCCAACACAATCAGAATAGCGAACACCAAGCTGATCACCTGCATCAGGTGAAGCAGACTGATACGGGCTTCGGTACGGTTTTCAAGCATAGACACCAGCACATCGACATTGTCTACGTAGCTTTGGGTGGTGTTAATCATAGAGCCGGTTAGCGAGTTTCCGGGCTGGTGTTGTGCCAGCATGGGGCCAACGCTGGAGTTCCACTGGTTGACTACGTCGCGGTAGCGTTGCGCCAGCGGGTGATCGGTTGTAAGTGGTAATGACTGGATAATATCAGCATGGACCAGGCGCTGATCGTAGCGGCTTATCATCTGGTTCAGGGCCTGGCGCGTATTGGCGGTATTCTGGTCTTCCAGTCGCGCTACCTGCGCCAGCAACTGAAACGCGCCCATACGCAAGGTGCCAGCCAGGTTAATGGCGGTGGCGTTACCGGCAATGCTTTGTGACACCCCCAAGGTGACCCCCATACTGACAATGGCGGTGAGTACCACCGCACTAACGGCGATTGCAATCCGGTTAACGAGTGAGCTTTTGGAGGTCATAGGGTATTTGTTAGGTGGCGAGTGGGTATCGATGAATGCCATCTACCTCTTTACGGATAGACAGCTACCCACGAGGTTATTAAGCCATCATAGTCTTTGACCGCCAGACAGGCAAAGTAAGACACTCAAAGGCACGTCTGCCAACAGGATAAAGCCATGAGTGTGGGGCCAGGGCCGTCCGAAATCCGAGCTTTACAGCTATCGGCCGACAGCACCGAACCGGATGACGAACGGGGCGAAGAGCGCTATGCATCGCTGTTGTTAGTGTTACCACTAGCGCTGGCTGGATTCATTATTGCGGCCGCCTGCTGGACTCTATTTGCAGTGGTTGGCGTGACTCTGCGCAGCGATTTTCAGCTGAGCGAACTTCAGTTTGGCTTGTTGCTGGCAATGCCGATGGCGGTGAGCGCATTGCTAGCGGTCCCGGCAGGACTATTTGCGGGCATGTGGGGAACCAGAAAAGTCATGTTGTGGTGCCTCACAGGCCTGGCGTTAAGTATGGCGCTGGTATTCTTCGCCGACAGTTTTGCCGGCTATATTGTTGCGGCTGGCGGTTTGGGCCTGGCCGGTGGTTTCTACAGTGCGGGCCTGCAATTTGTAACCATTCATTGCCGACCGCAACGGCTGGGGCTGGTGTTGGGTGTGTTTGGTGCGGGTATTACCGGCGCCGGTTTCAATTATTACCTGGTGCCGCTTCTGCACCAGGCCTACTCCTGGCAAGGCGTTCCTCTGGCGTATGTCATTGTGCTGCTGTTGATATTGGCACTGTTTCTGATGCTCACCGAACCCGACGACCAAACCGCATCCTTTGCGAGCAATGCCGCGGCCTGGCGCAAATGCTGTGCGCCAGGGGTTTGGCCTTTGTGTGGTTATTTTTCCGTTATTGCCGGTAGTTTTTTCGCACTGGCCTTGTGGTTGCCGGATTACCTGTCAGCACGCTCGGGCCTGCCGGTAGGCCTGGGTGCGCATCAGGCCTTGTGGTTTGTATTGCCGGGCGCTCTGGCACAAATTGCGGGCGGTGCGCTGGCCGATCGTTTGGGTAGCAGTCGGGTCGTTATATGGGCTTTGCTATCGGCGCTGGCGGCGCTATTTGTGCTGTCGTACCCACCGATGACACTGTCGATACAGGGCGTGGGGCGCTCTTATCATTTAGAGCTTTTGCTGCCGCGGGTGTGGGAAGGCGGTGTAATGATTATGCTCGGCGCGGCCCTGGGTGCGGCGATTGGTGCGCTGCAGCGGATGATTATTCTGGCAAGCCGCGATGCAGCTGCGGTAATGGCGGGCGTTTTGCTGCTGGGTGCGTTCGCTGTGGCATTCGTGTTGCCCATTGTATTCGCCGCCATCAACGCCTGGCTGAATGTGCGTTCTGCGGTGTTCATGCTGCTGTTCGTGATGTTGGTAGCCTGTATCTTATTGTTCGCCCGAAACACCCGGCGGCGTGAGCGCCGCAAGCTCTCGTTCGCAGAGCCCCGAGTGGTCTAGGTGCCTTCTACCCCCCTGGTGGTAGGGGCTGGTTAAGAGGTAGTAACCACGCTGCTTTCGCTATTGGGTTGTCACACAATGGTCTCAAATCGTTAACGCGATCCGGCAAACGGAGAGAGACCATGAGTCATTTGATCGACAAGCTGAGCTACTTCAGCAAAAAGCGTGAATCCTTTTCTGGCGACCACGGTGAAACCCATACCGAAAACCGTGACTGGGAAGACAGCTATCGCCAGCGCTGGCAGCACGACAAAGTTGTGCGTTCCACCCACGGCGTAAACTGCACCGGCTCTTGCAGCTGGAAAATCTACGTTAAAAACGGTCTGGTGACCTGGGAAACCCAGCAAACAGATTACCCCCGTACCCGCCCGGATCTGCCGAACCACGAGCCCCGTGGTTGCCCTCGTGGCGCGAGCTATTCCTGGTACATGTACAGCGCTAACCGCCTGAAGTACCCACTGATGCGCAAGCATCTGATGCAGCTCTGGCGCGCCGCCCGTATCCAGTTTAACGACCCGGTCGATGCCTGGGCCTCGATTGTGGAAGATCCGAAGAAAACCGCTGAATACAAGCCACGCCGCGGTATGGGCGGTTTTGTGCGTTCCGACTGGAACGAAGTGAACGAGCTGATTGCAGCGTCTAACGTTTATACCGCGAAAAAGCACGGCCCGGACCGCATCATCGGCTTCTCGCCGATTCCTGCTATGTCTATGGTGTCTTACGCTGCTGGTAGCCGTTACCTGTCGCTGATTGGTGGCACGTGCCTGAGCTTCTACGACTGGTACTGCGACCTGCCGCCGGCCTCCCCGCAAACCTGGGGTGAACAGACCGACGTTCCCGAATCCGCAGACTGGTACAACTCCAGCTACATCATTGCCTGGGGCTCCAACGTTCCACAAACCCGTACTCCGGATGCCCATTTCTTTACCGAAGTGCGCTACAAAGGCACCAAAACCGTTGCCATTACCCCAGATTACGCGGAAGTTGCCAAGTTGTCTGATGAGTGGCTGAACCCCAAGCAAGGCACCGACGCCGCGCTGGGTATGGCCATGGGCCACGTGATTCTGAAAGAGTTTCACGTTGATAACCCCAGCGCTTACTTTACCGATTATGTGCGCCGCTACACCGATATGCCGTACCTGGTGAAACTCGACAAAATGGAAGACGGCCGCTACGTGCCGGGCCGGTTCCTGCGCGCCAGCGATCTGGTGGGCGGACTGGGCGAAGAGAACAACCCCGAGTGGAAAACCATTGCCATTGATGAAACCACCAACCAGCTAACCGCGCCAAACGGCTCCATCGGTTACCGCTGGGGTCAAAAAGGCAAGTGGAACCTGAAGCAAACTGCAAAAACAGAAGACGTGAACCTGCAGTTGTCGATGGTTAAAAAGCACGACGAAATTGTGGACGTTGCCTTCCCGTATTTCGGCGGTATCAAGCACGAGCACTTCAAATCCGTTGAGATCAGCGACACCCTGACCCACAAGCTGGGCAGCCGTAAAATTGAACTGGCAGACGGCGAAGAAGCTTTAGTCGTCACCGTGTACGACCTGATGATCGCCAACTACGGCATCAGCCGTGGCCTGGGTGAAGACGACGGCGCTACCGACTACGACCAGATCAAGCCGTACACACCTGCCTGGCAAGAAAAGATCACCGGCGTACCCGCCCACAAAGTGACCCGCATTGCCCGTGAATTCGCCGAGACTGCCCACAAAACCAACGGCCGTTCCATGATCATCGTCGGTGCCGGTATGAATCACTGGTACCACATGGACATGAACTACCGTGCGCTGATCAATATGCTGATCATGTGCGGTTGTGTCGGCCAGAGCGGTGGCGGTTGGGCCCACTATGTAGGCCAGGAAAAACTGCGCCCACAGACCGGCTGGCAGCCGCTGGCATTTGGCCTGGATTGGCAGCGCCCGCCACGCCAGATGAACGGCACATCCTTCTTCTACGCCCACTCTGGCCAGTGGCGCTACGAGAAACTGGATGTGAGCGAAATCTTGTCGCCGCTGGCGGACAAGTCCAAATTCGGTGGCAGCCTGATCGACTACAACGTACGCGCCGAGCGTATGGGATGGTTGCCGTCTGCGCCGCAGTTTAACCGTAACCCGCTGGGCATTGCCGCCGAAGCGGAAAGCGCCGGTATGGACGTGCCAGCGTACGTGACTCAGTCCTTGAAGGACGGCTCACTGGCGTTTGCCTCGGAAGATCCGGAAGCCCCGGAAAACCACCCGCGCAATATGTTCATCTGGCGCTCTAACTTGCTGGGTTCTTCCGGCAAGGGCCACGAATACATGCTGAAGTACCTGCTGGGTACGACGAGTGGTTTGCAGGGCAAAGACCTGGGGCACGATGGTGGCCTCAAGCCGCAGGAAGTGAAATGGCACGACGAAGCGCCGCAAGGCAAGCTTGACCTGTTGGTGACTCTGGACTTCCGTATGTCCACCACCTGCCTGTATTCCGACATCGTTCTGCCTACCGCTACCTGGTATGAAAAAGACGACCTGAATACCTCGGATATGCACCCGTTCATTCACCCGCTGACCGCGGCTACGGATCCGGCGTGGGAATCCCGCAGCGACTGGGAAATCTACAAAGGCATTGCCAAGGCATTCTCCAAGGCGTCTGAAGGCCACCTGGGTGTCCAGAAAGACGTGGTTACCGTGCCGCTGATGCACGATGCACCCGCCGAACTGGGCCAGCCGTTTGATGTAAAAGACTGGAAGCGAGGCGAGTGCGATCTGATTCCGGGTAAAACTGCGCCTAACTTTATGACGGTTGAACGCGATTACCCGAACACTTACGCGCGTTTCACGTCCCTTGGCCCGCTGTTGGACAAGCTGGGCAACGGTGGCAAAGGCATCAACTGGAACACTGAAAAAGAAGTGACCTTCCTGGGTGAGCTGAACCACAAGCACCTTGAAGGCGCCAATGCCGGCCGGCCGAAAATTGATACGGCCATCGATGCGTGTGAAGTGATTCTGAGCCTGGCTCCGGAAACCAATGGCCAGGTCGCCGTGAAAGCCTGGGCGGCGCTGTCTGAATTCACCGGGCTGGATCACACCCACCTGGCACTGAACAAAGAAGACGAAAAAATCCGCTTCCGCGACATAGTGGCGCAGCCGCGCAAAATAATCTCTAGCCCGACCTGGTCTGGCCTGGAAGACGAGCATGTGTCCTACAGCGCCGGCTACACCAACGTGCACGAGCTGATTCCCTGGCGCACGCTGACCGGTCGCCAGCAGTTCTACCAAGACCACGAGTGGATGCGCGCCTTTGGCGAAAGCCTGTTGGTGTATCGCCCACCCATCAACACCAAAGCAGCTGCACCGCTGCTGAATGCCAAGCCCAACGGCAACCCGGAGAAGGCGCTGAACTTCCTGACGCCGCACCAGAAGTGGGGCATTCACAGCACCTATACCGACAACCTGTTAATGCTGACGCTGGCTCGTGGCGGCCCCATTGTGTGGCTGAGCGAAGACGACGCCGTCGACATAGGCGTGGAAGACAACGATTGGATAGAAGTGTTCAACGCCAACGGGTCTTTGTCAGCGCGGGCGGTGGTTAGCCAGCGGGTGATGCCGGGCATGGTGATGATGTATCACGCCCAGGAACGAACGGTGAACATCCCCGGCTCGGAAATTACCGGCAGCCGCGGTGGCATTCATAACTCGGTTACCCGGGCGTGCCCGAAGCCCACCCACATGATTGGTGGCTATGCCCAGTACTCGTACGGCTTCAACTACTACGGCACCGTGGGTTCCAACCGCGACGAGTTTGTGGTGGTGCGCAAAATGAAGAACGTTGACTGGCTTGATGGCGAGGGCAGCGACACTGTTCAGGAGAGTGTGAAATGAAAATCCGTTCCCAAGTAGGCATGGTGCTGAACCTGGACAAGTGCATCGGTTGCCACACCTGTTCAGTGACCTGTAAAAACGTATGGACCAGCCGTGAAGGCATGGAGTACGCCTGGTTCAACAACGTCGAAACCAAACCCGGTATTGGCTACCCGAAAGAGTGGGAAAACCAGGATAAGTGGAAAGGCGGCTGGCTGCGCGATGCCAGCGGCAAAATCCGCCCCCGCATCGGTGGCAAGTTCCGGGTGTTGGCGAACATATTCGCCAACCCGGATCTGCCGGAAATTGACGACTACTACGAGCCGTTCGATTTCGACTACGATCACCTGCACACCGCTGCTGACAGCAAGCATCAGCCGGTTGCGCGGCCGCGCTCGCTGATCTCTGGCAAGCGCATGGACAAAATCGAATGGGGCCCAAACTGGGAAGACATCTTGGGCACCGAATTTGCCAAGCGCCGCAAGGACAAAAACTTCGATCAGATTCAGGCTGACATATACGGCCAGTTCGAAAGCACCTTTATGATGTACCTGCCGCGCCTGTGCGAGCACTGTCTGAACCCCACCTGTGTGGCCAGCTGCCCCAGCGGCGCTATTTATAAGCGGGAAGAAGACGGCATCGTGCTGATTGACCAGGACAAATGTCGCGGCTGGCGCATGTGTGTATCCGGCTGTCCGTACAAGAAAATCTACTTCAACTGGAAAACCGGTAAGTCCGAGAAATGCATCTTCTGCTATCCGCGGATCGAAGCCGGTATGCCCACCGTGTGTTCGGAAACCTGCGTAGGCCGCATTCGCTACCTGGGCGTGCTGCTGTACGACGCCGATCGCATCGAAGAAGTGGCCAGCACCCCCGGCGAGCACGAGCTCTACGAGAAGCAGCTGGAAATCTTCCTCGACCCGTTTGACCCGGAAGTGATTGCCCAGGCGACGAAAGATGGTGTGCCGATGAACGTGATTGACGCGGCCCAGCGCAGCCCGGTCTACAAAATGGCGGTGGACTGGAAACTGGCCCTGCCGCTGCACCCGGAATACCGCACCCTGCCCATGGTGTGGTACGTGCCGCCCCTGAGCCCGATTCAGTCAGCCGCCGAAGCCGGCCAGGTCGAGTTTGACGGCGTACTGCCGAAAATCGAAAGCCTGCGCATTCCGGTGAAGTACCTGGCTAATCTGCTCACCGCCGGTGACGAAAAGCCCATCGTACGTGCGCTAAAACGCATCATGGCCATGCGCTTGTACAAGCGTGCTGAAACCGTAGACGGCGTGGAAGACCTGCGGGCACTGGAAGAAGTCGGGTTGACCAAAGCCCAAGCCGATGAAATGTACCGCTACTTGGCCATTGCCAATTACGAAGACCGTTTCGTGATTCCTACCGGTCATCGCGAAATGGCGAAAGAAGCCTTTCCCGAGCGTGGCGGCTGTGGTTTCAGCTTTGGTGACGGCTGTAGCAGCAGCACCAGTGAATTCAACATGTTCGGCGGCAAAAGCCAAACCTCCACCATGGTGCAAAAACTGACCACGGTGAAACAGGTTGACCCGAAACAGCTGCAGGATTGAGGAGCAGATTATGAAAATTCTAAAAGTGATGGCGCTGTTGCTGGAATACCCGAACGCCGACCTGCAGCGTGGCCGCGATGAGCTGACGGCTGCGGTGCTGGAAGACAGCCGCCTGCCGCGGAAAAACAAAGAACAGCTGCTGCGCTGCATCGATTGGATCTGCGACAGCAATCTGCTGGACCTGCAGGAAAGCTACGTAGCCACCTTTGACAGGGGCCGCGCTACCTCCCTGCTGTTGTTCGAACACGTGCACGGCGAATCCCGCGACCGCGGCCAGGCCATGGTAGATCTGATGGAACAGTACAAGGCCAACGGTCTTGAGATCGACGCCCGCGAACTGCCGGATTACCTGCCGTTGTTCATGGAATATCTGTCTACCCGACCCTGGGAAGAAATCAAAAACTGGCTGGAAGACATTCACCACATTCTGGGCTTGCTGGGTGAGCGTCTGTACCAGCGTGAAAGCCTGTACCACGGAATTATGGATTCGCTGCTGGAACTGTCTGGCCGTAAAACCGACCGCAAGGAACTGGCAAAAATTGTGGCTTCGGAAGAGCGCGACGACACCCCCGAAGCGCTGGACAAAGTGTGGGAAGAGGAAATGGTGAAGTTTGTGGATGATCAGGGCAGCTCCTGCAGCACCGGTGGTGTGGTAGGTCAGCGCCGCCGTGAGCTTGAGCAAACCCAGACCATTCACTTGAGCGATCAGCTGATGGCGGATGTTATACCTCGCCCGGCTCAACAATCGGTGAGTAACGCCTGAGCGCGTAGGAGGAGAGAACAATGTCCTATTTAAATACACTGGTATTCGGGATTTATCCTTACATTGCCATTCTGATCATGCTGGTTGGCACTTGGGCCCGCTACGATAACCGCCAGTTTACCTGGCGCGCCCAATCCAGCCAGATGCTGAGCAAGAAAAACATGGTGTGGGCCAGCGTGATGTTTCACGTAGGCGTACTGGTGATCTTTTTTGGCCACCTGGTGGGCTTGCTGACGCCGCACTTTATGTACGAGCCTTTCATGAGCGCCGGCACCAAGCAGGTGATGGCGATTGTGGTGGGCGGCATCGCCGGGGTTATGGCCTTGGTAGGTGGCATCATGCTGGCGGTTCGCCGCCTGACCGACCCGCGGGTCAAGGCTAGCAGCAGCTTCTCTGACAATATGATCATTGTGGTACTGATGGTTCAGGTGGCGCTGGGTATGCTGACCATTGTGCCCACACTCGGGCATCTGGACGGCAGCACTATGCTGCTACTGGCATCTTGGGCGCAGGGCATTCTGACCTTCCAGGGCGATGCCGCGTCGCACATTGCCGGTGTGCACTGGATCTACAAAACCCATATTTTTCTGGGCCTGACGATCTTTGTACTTTTCCCGTTCAGCCGCTTAGTGCACATGCTCAGCGTGCCGCTGGAGTATTTTGGCCGCAAGTACCAGGTGGTGCGCAAGCGGGCTTAGTTTCATTGTGAAAAGGGGAATGCCATGCAACTGATACCTACCGGCGAAGCCGAACAGCCCAGAAACCGGTTTCCACCGGTATACGTTGGCGACACGCTGATCAACGAAGACGATATAGCGCGGGAAATGCAGTATCACCCCGCTGAAGAAGCCGCGACAGCCTGGCACGACGCGGCCAAAAGCCTGGTCATACGCCAGCTGCTGCTAGATCAGGCCAAGCGTTTGAAGCTGCCTGAAGAGCTGGATGAAGAAGACTGTATCGCCAAAGTGCTTGAATCAGAGCTGGGTGTTCCAGACCCGACAGAGCAGGACTGCGAGCGCTTCTTCAACGCCAACCCGAGGCGGTTTTGCAGCCCGGTGGTGATGGCCGTGAGCCACATATTGCTGGCGGCAGCACCGGATGACGTTGCCGAGCTAATGCGCCAGGAAGAAGTAGGGGATCAATTGCTCAAAGCGCTGTTTGAAGGTCGCTCACGGTTTGACGACCTGGCGAAACAGTATTCAGCCTGCGAATCCCGCCACCAGGGCGGCAGCCTCGGGCAGATCAGTAAAGGTCAGACCGTCGATGAATTTGAGCGCCCGGTGCTGAATCTGAAGGAAGGCCTGCATTCGGAACTGATTGAAACCCGGTACGGCTACCACATTGTGCGCGTAGACCAGCGCATTGATGGCCAGCCATTGCCTTACGAGCATGTAAAACCACAAATTCGCCAGTACCTGAGCGAAAGTGTGACCCGCCGCGCCTGCCGCCAGTACTTGCAGGTGTTAGCGGCCGAAGCCGGTGTTGAAGGTGTTGATCTGGAACTGCCGGATTCACCGCTGATGCAGTAATGGCTAATGGGTTACCTCCTAAGAGGGAGCGATTTTTGCAGTCAATCCCTCTAGTATTCATACATTGATTATGAATGCATGAACACGCCAAAGAGGACTTCATCATGGCGATGATACAGGCTGCCGATACCCCCATGAACTATGCCAAACCGGTTCTGATGGCGGTCAAATCCAGTGACCAAAAAGACAGCCTGACGCTGTTGCGCAACCACGCTATGTTCAGCGCTCTGGAAGAAGACGACCTGCAAGAGCTTCTGCATCATGCCCGCCGCTTGCGGCTGGGCCATCACCAGTTACTGTATCGCCAGGACATGCCGGCCCACCACTTCTTCTTTGTGTTGTCTGGCCGCTTGCGCCTGTATCGGCTGGATGCTTCTGGTATCGACCGTACTCTGGACAGCATCGCGCCAGGCGACTGCATTGCCGAAGTGATGATATACGCCGATCCCGCCCGCTACGCCTGTTACGCCGAAGCCCTGAAAACCAGCGAAGTGCTGATGATTCCGGTGAAAGCGTATCAGGACTTGCTGGACACCAATCACAGCTATACCCAGGCCGCTCTGCGCCACTACGCTATGCGCGCAGTGACTCGTTTTCACGATCTGGAAATCATGACCGTGCAGAGCGCCCGCGATCGGCTGATTCGCTATCTGGTGGATTTGTTGCCAGAAGGCAGCGAGCAGGGTGGTGAAGTGGAATTGCCACTGCCCAAATGCCTGGTGGCGTCGCGTCTTGCCATGCAGCCAGAAACCTTCTCGCGCATTCTGGCCGACCTAAAATCCAACGGCCTGGTGCGAGTAAATCGCAGCCGGGTGTTTATTTCCGACCCGAGCAAGCTGATTCGGATAAGCCAATAGTGTCCATTTAAGGATTTATCAAATGATCAGCAATTACCGCGAATTGATTGCCGCTACCGGGCAGGAGCACGAACCCCAGCGCCTTTTGTTTGTGTTTTGCCGCGCCGAATTGCCAGACTCGGCCTCTGCAGAGGAGCTCGCAGCTTTTGAGCGGGGCGAGGGCGGCGCACTTACGCCGGTGATCTGCGTGGATAAAACCCCTGCCGAAGTCGCAGATTTCAGTCAGCTGGTGGACGAGTCCCGCAACACGGGTCAGAACTGGGACGTTGTATTCGTGGCGGCTATGTCTGGTTGTGGTGGCGTGCCCCCGTCCAGCGACGAAGCACAGCAGCCCATGACCATGATGGTCGAAAGCATTCGCATGGGCCACGTCGGCAATTATCTGCCTTTAGACGTCAGCGGCGAAGCGGTTAGCCTCGGCTAATTAGAAATAGGAGAGGTATAGATAGCCTCCAAGGTGTATTCCGTAAGAGGTATTTTAATTACATTTCAATAATCTAATCTGTGCAGCACCTATCGTCAGCGGGGACATGTTGTGAGTATCCGTTTCAGCAATACCGTAAATCTGATTGTAATGGCGTTGGTACTGGCACTGCTCGCAGGCGTCACCCATGTAAAAGCCGATCCTGTTGACCAATACCAGCCGGTTGCCGGTCGCCAAGTGATCACGCAAAACCTGCCCCAGGTAACCGAAGTGCGCCTCCGCGATAGCAATCGCGCCATTGGCGAGCTCTTCGCCGGCGAAGAGCTGGTGGGCTACACCTACCAAAGCCTCGATTTCGTGCAAACGCCCGCCTATTCGGGCAAACCCCTGAACATTCAGGTATTGATGAATACCGACGGCGAAATCCTTAAAACCCGCGTGATTCATCACTCCGAGCCGATTTTGCTGGTCGGTATCCCCGAGTACAAACTGCACGACTTTACTGACCAGTACACCGGTCTGAAAGCTGATCAGCGGGTTACTGTGGGCGGCAACACGAACGAGCGCAAAGTGGCAGTAGACGGCCTGTCCGGCGCGACCGTTACGGTGATGGTGGTGAACGAAGTCATCATGCGTACGGCCCACAGAGTCGGCGTAGAACTTGGCTTGGTGGAAGATGCGGGCGTAAAGCGACCACCCATTGCGGCGGTTAATAACGAGCAGTTTCAGCAAGCCAACTGGCAGCAACTGACGGACGATGGCTCCATTCGCCGCCTGCTGCTGACCCGTGGCCAAGTGGATGACTCGTTTAAAGGCACCGACGCGGAAGGCGTAGAGGCCGCCGCTCCCGATCAGCGTGAAGACGCATTGATAGACCTGTATACAGCCTATCTGGACGCCCCCACCATTGGCCGCAATCTGCTGGGTGAAAGCCAGTACGAATGGCTGAATTCTCTACTGAAAGAAGGCGAACACGCTATTGCGGTGATGGCCAGCGGCTCCTATTCGTTCAAGGGCTCCGGCTATGTGCGCGGCGGTATTTTCGACCGCATTCAGATTCGCCAGTTTGGTGACACCTTCAACTTCCGCGATCTTGATTTTTATCGTTTAAGTGATGTGTACAGCGAGGGAATGCCTGACTTTTCCGAAATGGCGATCTTCATTATCCGCCAACAGTACAACTTTGACCCGGGCACGCCCTGGACCCTCGAACTGACCGTAAAGCGCCAGACCGGCCCGCTGGACAGCAAATTCCAGGTGTTCCCGCTGGAGTACCAGCTACCCGAGCAGTATTACACCCGTGCGGACGTTGTGGTCAGCCAGGAAGAATGGCTGGAAACCCAACCCATGTGGGTGCAGGTGTGGTACCAGAAACAGTTCCAGATTGTGGTGTTGGGCGCGGGCATATTGGTGCTGCTGTTTGTCCTGTTTTTTCAGGACTGGCTGGTAAAGCGGCCCAGTTTGACCCGCTGGATTCGCCACGGCTTCCTTACCTACACCCTGTTTTTTATTGGTTGGTACGCCCTGGGTCAGTTATCCATCGTTAACGTGCTGACTTTTGTGCACAGCTTCATGTCTGGCTTTAGCTGGCAGACGTTCCTGATCGACCCGATCATGTTCATATTGTGGGCAGTGGTGGCGGGCATTGTGTTGCTTTGGGGTCGCGCGGTCTATTGCGGTTGGCTGTGCCCGTTTGGTGCGCTGCAAGAGTTGCTGAATGAAATCGCCCGCAAGCTAAAAATACCTCAGTACAACGTGCCGTTTGCCGTGCACGAACGCCTATGGGCCATCAAGTACATCATTCTGCTGGTGCTTTTCGGTGTGTCGCTGGAATCCATGGCGATGGCAGAAAGGCTGGCGGAAATTGAACCTTTCAAAACGTCCATCACTCTGCATTTCGCCCGCTCCTGGCCGTTTGTGCTCTACGCGGTGGTGTTGCTGGTGATCAACCTGTTCACTCGCAAGGTGTATTGCCGCTACCTGTGCCCGCTGGGCGCCGCGCTGGCGCTGCCCACCAAACTGCGGGTATTTGACTGGCTCAAACGCCGCAAGGAATGTGGCACCCCCTGCCGCCTGTGCGAAAAAGAATGCGAGGTACAGGCCATTCACCCAGACGGCACCATCAATTTCATGGAATGCCATTACTGCCTTGACTGCCAGGTGACTTACTTCGACGACAACAAGTGCCCGCCGTTGATTGTGAAGCACCGTGGCAAGCGCCGTGGCCAGAATTCCCCGGGGCGCCCGGAACAGATTCCAATCGTCGAAGTGAAATGAAAAGCAGTGCCATAACGAAAAAAGAACAACCCCCAAAACTGAAACGGAGCTGAGCATCATGAGCAAAGACCATGAGCAAGATCATAAAGAACTGGCGAAAACGGAACATCTCGGGCTGAGTCGCCGGCGTTTTCTGGGTGCCACCGCGGTGGCTGGTGTCGCCGGTGTAGCTGGCCTTGGCGGCGCAGTCATGAGCCGTGAGGCTTTTGCGGCCGCAGCCAAAGAAGCACGCAATAACATTCACGTGGGCCCGGGCGAGCTGGATGAGTACTACGGTTTCTGGAGTGGTGGTCAGTCCGGTGAAGTCCGGGTAATGGGCGTACCGTCGATGCGCGAGCTTATTCGCATTCCTGTTTTTAATCTGGACGGCGCCATTGGTTGGGGTATTACCAACGAGAGTAAAGATGTGTTGGGACATGACAACACATTGCTGAACGGCGATTCCCACCACCCGCATATTTCCATGACGGATGGCCGTTACGACGGCAAATATCTGTTCATTAATGACAAGGCAAACTCCCGCGTAGCGCGTATTCGCCTGGACATTATGCGCTGTGACAAAATCACAACTGTTCCTAACGTGCAGGCTATTCACGGCTTGCGTTTGCAGAAAGTGCCCTATACCAAGTACGTATTCTGCAACGCCGAATACGTGATTCCGCATCCGAACGACGGCAGTGATTTCTCGCTGGAAAACAGCTTCACCATGTTTAACGCGCTAGACGCGGAGACCATGGAAATGGCCTGGCAGGTGATTGTTGACGGCAACCTGGACAACACCGACGCTGACTATACCGGTAAATACGCGGCATCTACATGCTACAACTCGGAAAAAGCCGGGGATTTGGCCGGTACCATGCGCAACGACCGCGACTGGGTGGTAGTGTTTAACGTTGAACGCATCGAGCAAGCGGTTAAAAACGGCGATTTCAAAACTCTGGGCGATTCCAAAGTGCCCGTGGTGGATGGCCGCAGCAAATCCCCGTTGACCCGTTACATTCCGGTGCCGAAGAACCCGCACGGCGTGAACACGTCACCGGATGGCAAGTACTTCATTGCTGCCGGCAAGCTGTCGCCAACCTGTTCGGTGATTGCCATCGACAAACTGGACGATGTGTTCGACGACAAAATCGAGCTGCGTGACGTGATTGTCGCCGAACCGGAGCTGGGCCTTGGGCCTCTTCACACCACGTACGATGGCCGCGGTAACGCCTACACCACGCTGTTTATCGACAGCCAGATTGTGAAGTGGAACATTGCCGACGCGATCAAACACTATAACGGTGAAGACGTAAACTACCTGCGTCAGAAGCTAGACGTGCATTACCAGCCTGGCCACAACCACGCATCGCTGACCGAAACCCGCGATGCGGATGGTAAGTGGTTGGTGGTACTGTCGAAGTTCTCCAAAGACCGGTTCTTGCCAGTAGGGCCATTGCACCCAGAAAACGATCAGCTGATTGATATTTCCGGGGATGAAATGAAGTTGGTTCACGACGGCCCCGCGTACGCTGAGCCGCACGATTGCATTCTTGTGCGTCGCGATCAGATCAAAACCCAGAAAATCTACAGCCGCGATGACCCTTTCTTTGCCAGTGCCCGCGAGCAGGCGAAGAAAGACGGTGTCACGCTGGAAGGCGATAACAAGATAATCCGCGACGGTAATAAGGTTCGCGTTTACATGACGTCTGTGGCGCCGATGTTTAACACAACCGAGTTCAAGGTTAAGCAGGGCAATGAGGTGACGGTTTACGTTACCAACCTGGATACGATCGAGGACGTAACCCATGGTTTTTGCATGGTGAATCACGGGGTGCAGATGGAAATCAGCCCACAGCAGACATCGTCGGTGACCTTTATCGCTGATAAGCCAGGCGTGCACTGGTACTACTGCAACTGGTTCTGCCATGCGCTGCATATGGAGATGCGTGGACGAATGATGGTCGAAAAGGCCTGATGTAGTGTTTGGCCGGAGCCCCGTTTTGGGGCTTCGGCTTTTTACAATGTTTCGGAGGAATATGACACTGGAAGAACGCCTTTCAAAACTGTGCGGAGCCATGGATGGCGGAGCTCAAGCGCCACATGGATGTGCTTGAGCGTGTTTTGAAAGGCGTTCTTCCAGTGTCATACCCAACTTTGGCGACTGTTAGCCATATCGAGAACTGATTTGATGCACCACATTTTGCGTTTAGTGGCGGTTTTTACCGTCGCTTTGCTATCGCTAACCGCACAAGCGGATATCCAGCAACAGCTGGATGCGCTGGAACCGGGGGCGGTTTTTGAGCTGCCGCCTGAACAGGTTTCACCGATCGTTATCCGGGTGGCGGATGTGACGGTTCGCTGCCATGCCAATACGGTGATTGATGGCGGTGGTGAGGGCAGAACCGTTCATATTGTGGCGACAGGGGTGACGTTTAGCGGCTGCACGGTGCGTAACTGGGGGGCGGACCTTAATAAGCTGGACGCGGCGATTTTTGTGGCCCGTGAGGCTCAGGGCGTTACGGTCGCGGATAATAATCTGCAAGGTTCGGCTTTTGGGGTGTGGCTGGATGCTGCGCCGGATGCGACGGTTCTTGGCAATGTGATTCGTGGCGATGCCAGTATGCGTTCCAATGACCGGGGCAATGGGATTCATTTGTTCAACACCCAGGGCGCGTTGATTGAAGGCAATGACATTCGCCAGACTCGTGATGCGATTTATATTGAAACTTCCAACAACAACCGCATTCGCAATAATGTGATGGCCGATTTGCGCTACGGCATCCATTACATGTATTCGATGGATAACCTGCTGGAAAACAACGTTACCCGTAACACGCGCACCGGATATGCGTTGATGATGAGCAAGCGACTGACGGTGCTGAATAATCGTTCCGAGAACGATGAGAATTACGGCATTCTGATGAATTTTATTACCCAGTCCGAGCTGCGGGGCAATGTGGTTACCGGTGTGTCCAAGGGGCAATTTGCCGGGGCGGCGATGTCGGGTGCCGAGGGTAAGGCGGTGTTTATTTACAACTCTCTGTACAACACGTTTACCGATAACGTGTTTGCCAACAGCAATATTGGTATTCACTTAACCGCCGGCTCGGAAGACAACACCATGTTCAACAATGCCTTCGTGAATAACCAGCGCCAGGTGAAGTATGTGGCCACCCGCACCCAGGAGTGGTCGAAAGATGGCGTGGGTAATTACTGGAGTGACTACCTGGGCTGGGATCGTAACCAGGACGGCACCGGTGACGTTCCTTACGAGCCTAATGACAACGTCGATCGTCTGCTATGGACCTATCCGGAAGCCAAGGTGCTGATGTTCAGCCCGGCGGTGGATACCCTGCGCTGGGTGCAGGATGCGTTTCCGGTGATCAAGGCCGCCGGGGTGCAGGATTCCCATCCGCTGATGTATCCACCTGAGCCTGAACGCGTTCCATCGGCTGTTTCTAACCCGAATTCTGGGGAGCCGCAATGAGCTGTTTTCGTCTTGAAAATGTCAGTTACCGTTACGACAAAGCCACCGTGCTGCAGGGTGTGGATTTGCGCCTGGAGCCGGGGGAAATCCTAGGTCTGTTTGGCCATAACGGTGCCGGTAAAACCACCACCATCAAGCTGATTCTTGGTCTTATGCAGCCGGTAGGGGGTTCTTTGTCAGTGCTGGACGGCAGCGCGGGCGATTCACAGGTAACCCGGCACATTGGCTATTTGCCAGAAAACGTAATGTTCTATCCACAGCTGACCGGCCGTGAAATTCTGGCGCACTTCGCCCGCCTGAAAGGCGCGGACTTACGCCAGGTGCCAGAGTTGCTGACTCAGGTTGGGTTAGACGATGCCATGGACGCGCGGGTGAAAACCTACTCGAAAGGCATGCGCCAACGCTTGGGCCTGGCTCAGGCGTTATTGGGAAAACCCAAGCTGTTGATGTTGGACGAGCCCACGGTGGGGCTTGATCCAGTTGCGACCGCCGATCTGTACCGGCTGCTGCGCACTTTGCGCGATAGCGGAACCGGCATTGTGCTTTGTTCCCACGTGTTGCCAGGTGTGGAGCCTTACATCGACCGCGCGGCGATTCTGACCGACGGCGCCTTAAAGGCCTCCGGCAATCTGGAAGCGCTGCGGCGCCAAGCTAATATGCCGGTCACTTTGATGTTGGAGCCAACGGGCTCTTTGGATTCCTTGGAAAACGCCATTCGCCAGTGCAACGGCGTCACCAGACCGGTGATGAAAAACATCAACAACCGATTGCAGGTAGACGTACGCCCCGCCGATAAAATGCCACTGCTGACGGCACTGATGGCCTCCGGCGAAGTAGCGGACGTGGGCATTCATCAGCCCACCCTGGAAGACATTTACGTGCACTTTATTGGCTACGGTGGCCTGGCTCACCGCGGAGGTGTGCAATGAACAGCGTATGGACCATCGCCCGTAAAGAGCTCAGCGACAGCTTGCGGAACCGCTGGCTGCTGGCCATTGCTATTGTGTTTGCTGTTCTGGCCGTGGGCATCGCCTGGTTTGGTGCGGCTGCGTCTGGTCAGGTTGGCTACGCCTCCACCCCAGCGACCATTGCCAGCTTGGCCAGCCTGGGCATATTCCTGATTCCGCTGATCGCGCTGCTGCTGGCCTACGATGCAATCGTTGGCGAAGACGAAGGCGGCACTTTATTGTTGCTGATGACCTATCCCCTTAGCCGCGGTCAGTTGTTGTTCGGCAAGTTTCTGGGCCACGGCCTAACCTTGGCGTTTGCCACGATTCTGGGTTTTGGCGTCGCGGGTATTGCCATTGCGGTGCTGGTAGAAGACGTAGGCATTACAAGCCTGGCACTGGCGATGCTGCGATTTATTGGCTCTACCATTTTGTTGGGCTGGGGCTTTATAGCCCTGGCTTATGTGGTGAGCGTGCGCGCGAGCGAGAAGCCGGTTGCCGCGGGCCTGGCCTTGGCGATCTGGTTCTTCTTTGTGCTGGTGTTCGACTTGCTGCTACTGGGCTCACTGGTAGCCAGCGAAGGCAAGCTGAATCCGGAGCTGCTGCCCTGGTTGCTGATGCTGAACCCGACAGACATCTACCGTTTGTTGAATATTCTGGCCTTCGGTGAGGGGCGTCAGCTCAGTGGCGTACTGAGTCTCGGCAACGACTTGCCCATCGGCCAAAGCGGCCTTTGGCTGGGGCTGGTGCTGTGGTGCGTTGCACCCTTGACCCTCGCCTGGGCGTTATTCCGTAAGCGCCGGATTTAAAACTCTCTGCATGCGTTCCAGGTGGCTGTCACTTAAAAATTGTTTCGTAAAATGGAGTCTTGCTGGATGAGTATTGTTAACGAAGGCGGTTGGTTTACCAGGGTGCCCGCCCTGGGATTGTTGCTGTTGCTCGCGGGCTTTTTCGCGCTGGCAGGCTGTTCCGAGCCGACAACACAAAGCACAATAGAAAAACCGGCGGCGGTTCATATGGAAGGTGGCGACGAGTGCCACGTTTGCGGCATGGCTATAACCGGCTTCCCGGGCCCGAAAGGGGAGGTGATTACCGAGAAACAACAGCAGGTACACAAGTTCTGCTCCACAAAAGACATGTTCGCTTGGGTGTTGCAGCCGGAAAATATCAAACGCGATCACACTCTGTATGTTCACGACATGGCGCAATCCGAATGGGACAGCCCGGTTGATACGGCGCTAATCGATGCCCGCGAGGCGTTTTACGTGATTGGCTCCGAGCGGAAGGGTGCCATGGGCCCCACGTTGGCGTCGTTTGCAGACAGCTCGGTTGCCGACGACTTTGCTGCTGGATTTGGTGGTCATGTAAAAGCGTTTGCTGACATCACGATGTCTGACCTGAACGCTGCCAGCCCGGCTGCTATGGACCATGGCTCTATGGGCAATAGCTCAACGCAAAACTGAATAAGGTTAAGTTTTAGCGTTCGGGTGATACTTCCAAACCCTGGAAGAGCAGTTGACGGGCCGGCTCCCAAAACTGTGCGGAGCCATGGATGGCGGAGCCCAAGCCGCACAGGGATGTCTTGGGGCGGGTTTTGGGAGCCGGCCCGTCAACTGCTCGTTTCCACCAAATGGCAGCCTCGTCAATCACGGGCTTATTCGTCTCCACAAAGCTCTTCCCACAATTCGTACTTTGTCACGAGTCGCCATTCTGGCCAGATTGGTTTTTACCACGCCCTGGGTAAAGCGGGTGGGTTTGCTGTAGTCGATGCGCACGTCCACCAGCACCGGGTGCCCGGCTGCTGCGCGGGCCAGGGCGTTGTCCAGCGCATCACCAACCTCCTCGTTACCAGCCATGGAAACGTATTCTGCCCCGCAGGCCTGGGCGAACGCTTGGTAATTCACCAGGCCCAGTACGGTGCAGGTTTTCTGGTTGTAGGGGATTTGTTGGGCCTGTGCGATTTGTGACAGTTCGCCATCGTTGAACACGAAGATCATCACTCCGATTTGCTGGCGCACGGCAGTCACCAGTTCCATGCCTGTCATCAATAACGCGCCGTCGCCTACAATTCCCACTACCTGACGCTGCGGGTTGGCCAGTTTGGCGCCGATAGCGCCGGGCACGCAGTAGCCCATGGCGTTGAAGTCGCTGGGGGACATGTAGTTTCGTGGGCCCAGTATGGGCATCAGTTCGGCCACCAGAAACGTATGGTTGCCGTCGTCTGCTACCACGATTGCGTTGTCATTCAGGCGTTGGCTCAACTGGCTGAAGAACAGCTCCGGGTTCACCCGGTCACCGCTGTCGTGATCCGCCCATTCATTGCGGTAGGCGGCTTTGTCTGCGGCAATCTGTTTTGCAAGTTCACTGCTGTCTGCCGCTTCTGATTTTTGGGCTTTTACGGCTGCTAGCAACGCGGGTAGCAGGCTTTTTGCGTCGCCTTCCAGGGTTATGCTGGCAGGGTAGTTGGCGCTGAATACCTGCGGGTTTATGTCCAGATGAATCAGGTTTTTCGGTGGTTTTATACCGTAGCTGCCGGTGGGTATTTCTGCGAAACGGGTGCCGATGGCCAGTAGGCAGTCGATGTGTGCAAAGGCATTGGTGGCGGCCGGCACGGCGTAATTGCCCATGCCCATGCCGGTATGCAGAGCGTGGTCGCCGGGGAAGGCGCTCAGGCCTTGCAGTGTGGTGGCGACCGGCGCGCCAAGGTGCTCGGCCAGTTCGATCAGCGCAGGTTGTGCGTCTACGGCGCCCCAGCCGGCGAAGATGCCGGGCTGGCGCGCGGCGATCAGGGCTTTCGCTGCGGCGTCTATTTGAGCCTGGTCGGGCAGAGGGTGGGCGTCTGGTTTCTGGTAGACGGGCATGTCGTCTACATCGCCCAGAAAGTTGCTTAGGTTGTAGGGTATTTCGACAAATACCGGGCCGGGTTCGCCGCTGATGGCGGTGTTATAAGCCTGGTAGAGCGTGGGGATGATGTCGCGGTGGCTGGTTACGCGCCAGGTTTGTTTGGTGATGGGTTTCAGTAACGCATGCTGGTCCATTTCGTGCAGTTGGTAGCGGTGGCCGCTGGCGGAGTGTATGCCACCGGAGATGATCAGCATGGGTATGCCGTCTATGCCAGCTTCGCCGATGCCGCTGGCGGCGTGGGTTACGCCGGCAGCCGGTACGATCAGCAGGGTGCCGATATCAGCGCCGCTGCGGCTGACGGCGTCGGCCATGAACGCGGCGCCGCATTCATGGGTAACGAGTATGGGTGTGACGGTTTCGGAGCGGTTCAGTTCGTCGTAGATTTCAGTGGTGTGAACGCCCGGTATGCCAAAGGTGTGGCGGATACCCAGTTGTTCCAGGGCGTGTCTTACGAGTGTAGCGCCTGTTTTTTTCATTTTTTGGCCTTTCTCGGAAGTTTACAGCTATGTCGTTGCACCAGATCGGGGTGGTTTGAGCTCGCTTTCAAACTGGACTTCGTGCTGGGCACTGGTTGGAACCGCCTCACAAAACACGCCTCAAGACTTCCCTGTGCGGCTTGGGCTCCGCCATCCATGGCTCTGCACAGTTTTGTGAGGCGGTTCCAACCAGCACTTTTCTGATTTTGTTCTGTCGCCATTTTTTACTGAAAACGCTTGGGGCTGCCGCCAAGGCTTTTGCGGCTGACCAAGCGTTGACGAATGGCGGCGGGCCGTAGCAGGTGTCCCAGTTTTGGCGTACTTTTTCCAGGTTGCCGTTAATGCCGCCACTGCACACCACGGTGTTGGCGATGCCGCGGCCGCAGCCCCAGGCTATGTGGTCGTCGGCTTGAAATTCGCCGGCGCGCAGCCAGTCTGCCAATAGCAGTTCTGGGCTGTCTTTTATGCGGTTACGGGCCTGCTCAGCGGTGCCGGTAAGCAGCATGCCACCGAAGGCATCGTTGGCCTGGCCACCCAGAGCTCCGTCTGGCGAGCCGTCCAGTAATGCAACGGTATAGCCGCAATCTAAAAGTTCCAGCGCGGTTACAATGCCGGCCAGGCCGGCACCGATCACAGCAACATCGGTTCGATAGTGTTTCATGGCGTTTTATTATTGGTTTTGTTGAAGATCACATCGGAACAGCATAGCTGCCTTGCAAATATTTGTGTGAAAAATAAGCGACGTTGGTGGGCACCAGGCAATAAAAAACCCCGCGATTGCGGGGTTCCTCGGTTCTGACGGCGCTTTGGTTTACATGCAGCGTGCCTGAAGTGTGTTTGACGCGCGGCCCGGGTGCCTTAGCCGCCGGTCATGTTCATAAAGCGCAGCACTTGCACCTCACCGTTGACGGAAAAGTGGTGTTTTTCCGGTTTCAGATCCATCGCCTGGGCGATGGCATCTTGCAGACGTTGGTCAGAAATGGGGTTGGCGCGCAGCACTCTTCGCAGGTCCACGGAGTGTTCGTTGCCCAGACATAGCAGAAGGCGGCCTTCAACCGTAACCCGCACCCGGTTGCAGGTGGAGCAAAAGTTGTGGGAATGGGGAGAAATAAAACCGACCTGAATCGGGCTATCTGCCATGCGGTAATAGCGCGCCGGACCACCGGAGTCTGCGGTGGCAGGCACCAGGTCGTGATGGCGGGTAATGATCTCGCGCACTTCGTCGCTGGTGCAAAGGGCTTCGCCGCGATCGTGTTCGGAAATCTCGCCCAGGGGCATTTCTTCAATGAAGGTGATGTCTACCTGCTTGCGGCGGGCGTACTCAACCAGTTCGGGCACATCCATATCGTTACGGCCTTTCATCACCACCGTGTTCAATTTGATGCCACGAAAACCGGCTTCGCGGGCGGCGTCTATGCCATCAAGAACCTGTGACAGTTTGCCTGTGCGGGTAATGTTGTGGAATTTATCGGCATCCAACGAATCCAAGCTGATGTTCAGGCGATGAAGCCCTGCTTTGCGCAGCGGTTCTGCCATAGTGGATAGTTGACTGCCGTTGGTTGTCATGGCGAAATCACGCAGGCCATAACCGCCAATTTCTTTCACCAGATCAACGATGCCCTTTCGCACCAGCGGCTCACCGCCGGTCAGGCGGATTTTTTCGGTGCCCAGCTCCACAAAATTGTGCGCCAGCCTGGCGATTTCTTCGAGGGTGAGCACTTGTTGGCGGGGCAGAAAGGTCATGTCTTCCGCCATGCAATAAACACAGCGAAAGTCGCAGCGGTCGGTCACCGATAAACGTACGTAATTGATGGTGCGCCCGAAGCGATCTGTCAGCTTATTGTTAGACATTGGCACAGTTCCCGTAGCAGCCAGTTCGAATCTTCTAAAAGTTATAGCACAGAGTATCGCAGACTGGAGCGTGAAATCCGATACCCCTGGCGGGGTAGCTTTGCCTGACTTTTGCGCGCACATCACTTAGGTCATTCGCAGGTCAGAAAAATCGTGCTTTTCTTAAAGATAACTATAAAATAGATGTTTAAAAGTAGCAGAGGGTAAAAAGATGGAAAAGATGCTGTTTCGTGCCAATAGCGCAATTGTCTGGTCGGTGCTGGGTCGGCTGGTGACTGTTGTTCTAGCGTATCCTTTGGCGGGCCGGTTGCCAATGATGCTGCAGATTCTGGCCCACATTGGTACCTTGTTGTTCGCGCTGGGTATTAAAATTGCGTACATTGTTCGACTGGTCTTTCTGAGCCGTCTGGGCAGACCGGTCCACTGATCAACGTTATACTGAAGCCACGGTTTAATGGCTGTGAGATCAGTACTATGAGTAACCACTATCGCAAAACCGGATACCGTATACTCGCGTATATCTCGATGGTTTTTGCGGTGGTCGGCGTGGTTCTTCCGGTGTTACCGACCACCCCTTTTGTTTTGTTGGCTGCTTTTTTCGCCAGCAAGGGGTCGCCGGCCTTTGCTTTTTGGTTAGATAATCATCCGAAGTTTGGCCCCGTTATTTTGCAGTGGCGCACCCGCCAAGCCGTTCCGGCCAGCGCCAAAGTGCTGGCCTGCTCGATGATGACGCTAAGCTGGGGTTTTTTGTTCTGGGGCGGCGCGAAGCCGCTGGTTTTAGTGATAGTGGGGATTACGCTGGTGGCTGTTGCATGCTATTTGCTGACCCGTCCGACTTATTGATGTCAGTTGTATGCTAGCTGGAGCTGTTTATGCACATCACCCGTTACACCGATTATTCGCTGCGAGTGCTGGTTTACCTGGCGGCTTGTGGCGACCGGCTGGTTACCATTCAGGACGTAGCCGATGCCTATGATATTTCCAAAAACCACCTGATGAAGGTGGTGCACCAGCTCAACCTTAAGGGCTACATAGAAACAGTGAGAGGCAAAAACGGTGGCATGCGGCTGCGGCGTCTGCCGAGCTCCATCAATATTGGTGCTTTAGTGCGCGATACCGAGCCGGATTTCAATCTGGTTGAGTGCTTTTCCGCGAACAATCAGTGTTGCATTACCCCGGTTTGCGGTTTGCAATCGATGTTACGGGAAGCCTTGCAGGCCTTTTTAGCAACCCTGGATACCTACACCCTCGCCGATATGGTGCGCCAGCCACAGCAATCGCAGTTGCTGCGGCTGCTGCAGATCAGCTAGCGTCGATTTTCGCAGCCGGCTTCTTTTTTGCAGCCGGTTTAGGCTTGCGTGGGCTGGGCTTTTTCTTTGGCGCTAACAGCAGGCTTCTGAGTTCTTCCAATGCTTCCCCGGTATACACCGCTAATTTTTGCATGCTTGGCAAGGTGTCGCGGCAACCGGTAAAACCAAAGTTCAAAGATCCAGCATAGCTTAGGCAAGTAATGTTCAGCGCTCCGCCGTGGGTGATCAGCGACACCGGGTACATGGCTTCCAGTTTGGCGCCTTCGTAATAAAGATCTTCGGTGGGCCCCGGAACGTTGGAGATGGTTACGTTAAATACCGGCCGCATGCGCCCACCCAGGCCTGACATCAGCTGCAATATGTAGGGCGACATCAGCATCATGGTGTATTGGGTCAACGCTTTCTTGGGCAACTTTTGCAAGTGCTCTTTGGCCTTGCACGAAGATTCCTTGATGTATTTCAGGCGCGTTAACGGGTCAGGTTCGTTGGTGGCCAGGGCGGCAATCATGAAACTGATCTGGGTGCCGGTGCCCTCGTCATCCGCCGGGCGAATGTTGACCGGTATGCCTGCTGTTAATGATGTTTCAGGCAAGTCGTCCTGTTCCAGCAAAAAACGCCGCAGCGCTGTGCCGCACAAATACAGCACAATGTCGTTCAGCGAGCTGCCCGAGGCGCGGGCCATGGCTTTCATATCTTCTAACTGATATTGCTGGGTGGCGAAGCGGCGCTGGCCGGTAACCCGATGATTGATTTTGGAAACCGGCCCGGTAAAGGGAGCGGTCAGGCCGTCTTCCGGGTGACGTACCGAGTGAATAAGGCGATTGCTGGCCTGCCACAGTCGTGGTGCTAAGCCCAACTGCAGCTTGAGGGCTCCCATCGCTTGGGAGATAGCACCCGGCACGCTGGCCTCGCCGTCGGTCTTGTTGCCGCGCCGGCTTTCCGGGCGTACTGACCAGGGTGGCAGCATGTCGCGCTCGTCAGGGGATTTGCTCAGCACCCTTTGTAGCAGGCGCACACCACTGATGCCGTCAATCATGCAGTGGTGCATCTTCGTGTACAGGGCAAAACGGTTGTGTTCCAGCCCTTCGATCATGTGGCACTCCCACAGCGGCCGCGACAGATCCAGCGGGTTGGAGTGCAGACGCGACACCAGTACCCCCAGTTCGCGTTCACCGCCGGGTTTTGGCAGGGCCGAGTGGCGTACGTGATAATCCAGATCAATGTGTTTGTCGTGCTTCCAGGTGGGCGCCAGAACGCGGCCCAAAAAGCTCGGCCATACCAGCTTGCAGCCCCAGGGGAGCTCAACATTACCGGCTTGCTTCATGCTTTTGACCAAGTCGCCCGTGAAGGTAGAAGGGGCGTTGTCGGGCAGGCTGAAAATCTGCAAGTTGCCCACGTGCATGGGTGTATCGTCAGACTCGACCGCTAGCCAAGACGCGTCCAATGTTGCCAGGCGTTTCATTCCGTGCTCACCCCTACTGTATCTGGAACATGAAAAAGGGCAGAAAGCCCTGATCTGTCAGTATATGAGGTACTGTCACGATAAACGAATGCTGACACAAGAAAATTCTGCAGAAACGGCAAGAGAGCTACTAGCGGTTAACTGTTGGTAGCCGTGGCTTTTGGTTTAATTGCAATCGTCTGGCTCCACTTTGCGCCGGGTGGAAAAAGCCTGAAAGCGGCAGAGCCGGGGCTATCAATACCGTGCTGGAACGGGACGGCCGCCTGATTGAGCGCGGCCGAACCGCCATCACGTACTTGGCGCTGCCGAAGGGCACTGATATTCCGTCACCACCTTGCCGTCATTAACGCTTTGCAGGTGCACATCAAAGCCCCACAGCCGGTGTATGTGGCGCAGCACTTCTTCGCTGTCGTCCGCTAACGGCCGACGTTCATTGACAATGTGGCGCAGGGTCAGCGAGCGGTCGCCACGCAAGTCCACATTCCACACCTGAATATCCGGCTCGCGACTGCTCAGGTTGTATTGCCGCGCCAACTTTTCACGCAGTGTGCGGTACCCGGTTTCATCGTGAATGGCGGTTACCAGGTAGACGTCTTCTTCGTCGTCGTTTTCAATGGCAAACAGTTTTAAATCGCGCATCACTTTGGGCGACAGAAACTGCTGGATGAAACTCTCGTCTTTGAAGTTTTTCATGGCGAAAGGCAGGGTTTCCCGCCAATCGGAGCCGGCAATGTCCGGGAACCATTCGCGGTCTTCATCTGTGGGCTGTTCGCACAGACGACGCAGATCGGTGAAGATTGCAAACCCCAGGGTGTAGGGGTTTATGCCGGAATAGTAACGGCTGTTGAACGGCGGTTGGTACACCACCGCGGTATGGCTGGCCAGCAGTTCCAGCATAAAACCGTCGGTTACCAGCCCTTTATCGTACAGGGCGTGAATCAGGGTGTAGTGCCAGAAAGTCGCCCAGCCTTCGTTCATCACTTGGGTTTGCCGCTGTGGGTAAAAATACTGCCCCAGTTTGCGCACAATGCGAATAATTTCCCGCTGCCAGGTTTCCAGCAAAGGCGCGTTCTTTTCTATGAAATACAGAATGTTTTCCTGGGGCTCTTCCGGGAAGCGCTTTTTCTTACTTTCGGGATCGCTGTCATCGGTGGGCAGGGGAATGGTGCGCCACAAATCGTTGATGCGGCGTTGCTGATATTCTTCGCGTTCGGTCTGGCGCAGCTTTTCCTCGCCGGCGGAAATGGGGGAGGGCCGCTTGTAGCGATCTACCCCGTAGTTCATCAGCGCGTGGCAAGAGTCCAGCACTTCTTCCACCGCGTCTACACCGTAGCGTTCCTCGCATTCAGCGATGTAATGGCGGGCAAATACCAGGTAATCAATAATCGCGCTGGCGTCGGTCCAGGTGCGAAACAGGTAGTTGCCTTTAAAGAAAGAGTTGTGGCCATAGCAGGCGTGGGCAATCACCAACGCTTGCATAGGCAGGGTGTTCTCTTCCATCAGGTAGGCAATACACGGGTCCGAGTTGATGACGATTTCATAGGCCAGCCCCATTTGTCCGCGCTGGTAACCTTTTGAGGTATTGAGGAACTGCTTGCCGAACGACCAGTGGTTGTAGCCTACCGGCATGCCCACAGAGCTGTAAGCGTCCATCATCTGTTCGGCGCTGATGACCTCTACCTGATTGGGGTAAGTGTCCAGGCCGAACTCGGCTGCACATTTTGCGATTTCCTCGTCGTAGCGCTGGATCAGGTCAAAGGTCCATTCTGACCCGGTCGAAATCGGCTCCCGCGCTTTTACCGCCTTGGGCGGTTCGGGCGGGCTGTCAACGCGCGGTGCGCGGTCGTCGTGTTCACTCATGCGGCTTTCCTCTCGAACAGCCGGCGGAAGACCGGGTAAATATCGCTGGCATCGGCAATTTGCTGCATGGCGAATGCGTGCGGAAAGCGCGCCAGAATCTTCTCGTATTCGTACCAGAGCATCTGGTGGTTCTGGGGCGTAATCTCGATGTAGGCGTAATACTGCACCAGCGGAAGCAGCCGGTCTGTTAACAGTTTGCTGCACACCGGGGAGTCGTCATTCCAGTTGTCGCCGTCGGATGCCTGGGCAGCGTAAATGTTCCACTCCGCCGGTGAATAGCGGCTGTCGATGATTTTCTGCATCAGCTTCAGGGCGCTGGACACAATGGTTCCGCCCGTTTCCCGCGAATAGAAAAACTCTTCTTCGTTCACCTCTTTGGCGCTGGTGTGGTGGCGAATAAACACCACGTCGATTTTTTTGTAGTTCTTCTGCAAGAACAGGTACAGCAAAATAAAGAAGCGTTTAGCGATGTCTTTGTGGGTTTGAGTCATAGAGCCTGATACGTCCATCAGGCAGAACATCACCGCGCTGGTGGCTGGTTGCGGTTGCTTCAGGTGCTGGCGGTAGCGCAAGTCGATTTCGTCAATAAACGGAATGCGTTTCACGTTGGTTTTCAGCCGTGCGATTTCTTCTTCCAGAACCTGAATCTGGTCGGCGTGGCTGAACGCAGCGTCCAGATCATCCGGCGCGATTTTCAGTGCTGCGAGCTGCTCTTCCAGCTCGCGGATTTTACGTCGGCGGGCTCCACTTAAGCTCAGGCGGCGAGCGTGGGCCCCGCGTAGAGAACGAATAACATCCAGCTTGGCGGGCACCCCTTGGGTACTGAAGCCAGAACGCACGTATTTGAACGATTCGGTATCTTTCAGGCGTTTGCGCACCAGATTGGGCAGCGCCAAATCGTCAAACAGGAAGTTCAGGAACTCTTCCTGGGTAATCTGAAAAGCGAATTCATCCATCCCCTCGCCGTCTTGGCTGGCCTGTCCATCGCCTTGCCCCTGTCCGCCACCGTCGGGCGGTTTGGGAAGGGTGTCGCCTGCCAGAAACTCCTGATTGCCGGGGTGCACCACTTCCTGGCGCCCGCCCTGGCCGTGGTGAAAAATCGGTTCCTGAATGTCGCGGTTGGGAATGCTCACGCTTTCCCCGTGCTCCACATCGGTAATGGAGCGTTTTTTCACCGCTTCAGCCACGGCCTTCTTTATGTGATGGCGATAACGGCGCAGGAATCGTTCCCGATTCACTGCGCTTTTGTTTTTACCGTTCAGACGTCGGTCAATAATGTGGGTGCTTCCCATAACACTTCCCTCTATGCAGTGCGCTATTCAGTGCGTCCGCTATCGGTTAATGGGATTTGCGAACCCGCAGGTACCACTCGGCCAGCAACCGCACCTGTTTCTCGGTATAGCCGCGGTCTATCATCCGGTCGACGAACTGCTTGTGCTTTTTCTGGTCTTCGTTATTGGCTTTGGGATTGAATGAAATCACCGGCAGTAGGTCTTCGGTGTTCGAGAACATTTTCTTCTCGATCACACTGCGCAGTTTTTCATAGCTCAGCCAGGAAGGGTTGTCGCCCTGGTTATTGGCACGGGCCCGCAGCACAAAGTTGACCACCTCGTTGCGGAAATCTTTGGGGTTGCTGATGCCCGCCGGCTTCTCGATTTTCTCCAGTTCTTCGTTAATAGAGACTCTGTCCAGAATTTCCCCGGTGTCCGGGTCGCGGAATTCCTGGTCTTGAATCCACAAGTCAGCATAGGTGACATAGCGGTCGAACAGGTTCTGGCCGTATTCGCTGTAGCTTTCCAGATACGCAGTCTGAATTTCTTTACCAATAAACTGCACGTAGTGGGGCGCCAGGAATTCCTTGATGTAGCGCAGGTAGCGCTCCTGAATCTCGGGCTGGAACTGTTCCTGTTCAATCTGCTTTTCAATCACATACAGCAGATGGACCGGGTTGGCGGCGACTTCGTTGGTGTCGAAGTTGAACACTTTCGACAGGATTTTGAAGGCGAAACGGGTGGACAGGCCATCCATGCCTTCATTCACACCGGCCGCATCGCGGTATTCCTGAATCGATTTGGCCTTGGGGTCGGTGTCTTTGATGTTCTGGCCATCGTAGACCCGCATTTTCGAGAAAATACTGGAATTGTCCGGGTCTTTTATGCGTGACAGCACAGAGAACTGGGCCAGCATGTCCAGGGTGTCCGGCGCGCAGGGCGCACCCGCCAGGGAACTGCGTTCCAGCAGCTTGCGATAGATATCAACCTCTTCGGTTACCCGCACGCAGTAGGGCACTTTCACAATGTACACACGGTCCAGGAAGGCTTCGTTGTGTTTGTTGTTGCGAAAGGTTTGCCACTCGGATTCGTTAGAGTGAGCCAGAATAACGCCATCAAAGGGCACAGAACCCATGCCTTCGGTTGTGTTGTAGTTGCCTTCTTGGGTGGCGGTTAGCAGCGGGTGCAGAACTTTGATGGGCGCCTTGAACATCTCTACAAATTCAAGCAAGCCCTGGTTGGATCTGCACAGGCCGCCGCTGAAACTGTATGCGTCTGGGTCATCCTGGGAATAGTCTTCTAGCATGCGGATATTCACTTTGCCCACCAGGGCGGAAATATCCTGGTTGTTGTCGTCGCCCGGTTCGGTTTTGGATACGCCCACCTGGTCCAGAATGGACGGATAACGTTTCACCACTCGGAACTGGCTGACGTCGCCGCCAAATTCGTGCAGGCGTTTCACGGCCCAAGGCGACATGATGCTTTTTAGATAACGCGGGGGGATGCCGTATTCTTCGTGCAGAATTTCGGTGTCTTCGGCTGGATCAAACAATCCCAGTGGTGACTCGTTAACCGGGGAGCCCTTGATGGCGTAAAATGGCACCTTTTGCACTAGGGATTTGAGCTTTTCCGCCAGTGACGATTTACCACCGCCGACCGGGCCCAGCAGGTATAAAATCTGTTTCTTTTCCTCTAGCCCTTGGGCTGCATGGCGGAAGAAAGACACGATGTTTTCCACCGCTTCTTCCATGCCGTAGAACTCGGAAAATTCCGGGTAGCGTTTGATTACTTTGTTGGAAAAGATACGCGACAATCTGGTATCACGTGAGGTGTCTATCAGTTCGGGTTTGCCAATGGCCAGAAGTAGACGCTCGGAAGCGCTGGCATAAGCGCCGGGGTCGTTTTTGCAGATCTCCAGGTATTCCTCTAGAGAAAATTCTTCTTCTTGAGTCCTTTCGTAACGGTTTTTGTACTGTTGCAGAATGCTCATGAATGCCCCTCGCTTGCAATGGTTTAGCCGTTCGTAACGCGTATTCCTCATTATGTGTTGTTGCCGCCCGTCTGGGCCGGACTGCCCGCAGCGCAGCGCGGCGTGCGTGCTATGACTAGTTATAGGGTTATTTTTTGTTTTTGGCCTACTTATCGGAAGCTTAGTTTAGCTTCGACGATTTGGACAGTGGCTTAACGCTAGCGGTTCCGTGGCCAAAACGATAAATTCGCCCAATCAGCGTTTGTGCAGCCGGAACACACTTTCTGTGGCGCCACCCAGGCCTTTGCGTTTGGCGAAGGGGTCGTCTTTTGCCATGTTATCCTGCCGCAGGTGCTCAACGGCAAAGTCATCGCAGAACAGTTCGTACACCTCGTTGTCAGTCACGTTGAACGGCGGCCCGGTCATTTCACTGCCGTCGTAATCCAGGGTAATCAGCAGCATGCCGCAGCCCTCAGGCAAGATGGCGCTCAGGTGGCTGGCATAGCGCTGGCGCATGGACGGTGGCAGGGCGATCAGCGCGGCACGGTCGTATACCCAGCGCACGTTTTCTACGTCCGCCGGGGATAGCTGGAAAAAGTCACCGCACCACAATTCCAGGTTGTCGTCATGGCAGAAGCGGGTAAACGGCGAACCGGGTGTCACCATTGCTTTTTCGCCGGCTTCTTCAAAAAAATCTTTGCAGGCAATGCTGCTGAGTTCTACGCCCAGAATGGGATGGCCGCGATCGTGAAGCCACCACAGATCATGGGATTTACCGCACAGCGGCACCAGAACCTGGCTTTTTTCCGGCCCTGTCAGGTCTGGCCAGTGCTCGTGTAAATAGTGATTGACCGACTCTTGGTGGAATCCGATCTCTTTGCGTTCCCAGCGGGTATGCCAGAATTCATGATCCATAATCTTGCCTTTTGCGATTGGTTTTTGACGTGCGAAGCAGAATTCCGCCGTATGATGGTGTTAAGAATAGTATCAGTATAGGCAAAATTGGGCGGCCCCGGCTGCACCTTGTAAGTTCAGGGAGTGTTTGAGTGGAAGTTGTGTTTCGTTTTTTGGTGGCCGCTTTTCTAGCAACGCTGATGGCGGGGTGTTCTTCGTTCCAGCAAAAAAATCAGATGGACGCTTTTAACGATGCTTACGCGGTAGGCGATTATGACCTTGCGTTGCAAACGGTGAGCTTTAAAACCGCCAAAGGTAAGGCTGTAGATATCGATGAGCATTTGCTGGAATTGTTGCATCAGGCCGAGCTATACCGTTTGTTGGGCCGCTATCAGGAGGCCACCAACACCTATGATTTGGCTGAAGAGGGTATGAAGAACCTGGACTTGGCCAATATCCTGGAAAAGTCTTCCACAGCTTTCATGGCGTTGATGGTGAACGACTCCGAGCGCGATTATCAAGCGCTGATGTCGGAGGCGATTCTCGTCAACACTTACAAGGGCCTGGCGTTTCTGGCTGAGGGCAATAACGAATTTGCACGTGTCGAATTTAATCGGGCGGATGACCGCACACGGCGTGCGGTTGAATACTTCAGTAAGGAAATCACCGAACAGCGGGCGGCGCTGAACCAGCAGGCGCAGAGTGGGCAAAACACGGCTGCCATGGTTCGCAACAGCCTGAATAACCAAAGTCTGCGCAATGCGGTGTCTCAGCGCTATGAGGCAGATTCTGAGTGGTCGGTGCTGCCCGAGTTTATTGTACCGGCCAGCACGTATTTGCATGGCCTGTTCTTCCTGGCCAACGCCAGTGGCCGTGCCGATTACGAGAAAGCTGCCACGTCCCTCACACGTGTTGCCGCGATGAACAGCGCTAGTGGTGTTCTGCAGCGTGACGCCAAACTTGCCGAGGCATTGGCCGCTGGCAAGCAGTCGATAGCTGAACTTGGCCCCCAGGTGTGGGTTGTTTATGAAAACGGTCTGGGCCCGGTATTGGAAGAGACCCGGATTGATGTGCCTTTGCTTATATTTCATGGCAACCAGCAGGCACCCGCTTACTTTGGCATTGCACTGCCCAGATACAGAGATCGCGCGGCCGTTCCGGGGAACCTGGGCGTGCTTGCCGGCGCTGATGGTGCGGTGCAAACAGAGCGCATATCGGACATGGGGTCGGTGATTCGCACTGAAATGAAAGAGCGATTCCCCGGTGTTTTGGCACGGGCAGTGTCGTCTGCTGTGATAAAAGCGGTCATCCAGAACGAAGCCGCAGAAAAGTTTGGCGTTTGGGGTCAGCTCGGTGCTGCAGCGCTGACCATTGCCACTACCCAGGCTGATTTGCGCAGCTGGCAGGCGTTGCCCAACCACTGGCAGGCCGCTCGGATCGATCGCCCCGAGAGTGGTAAACTAACGCTAACAGGCACAAATGGCCGTTCTTTGGGTACTATTGTTCTACCTGACCAGCCGTTTACCCTGCTGTACGTAAAACGGCCCACTTTGGCTGGCCCGGCCAGCGTCGTCGCGCTTGATTTGCAAGGGCGTAACCCGGCATCAACGGTGCAACTGTCGGGGAAGGATTTGCTGACAGCTACTCAATGAGCCCAATCAGGGACAAGCTATGAGACCCCAATCTATGAAATTTCAAAAACAGATCATCGCCTTTAGTTGTGCACTGGCATTGGCCGGTTGCGCTATCCAACCACCCGCCGAAACAGCAGCTGCAATCGACCGCGAGCAACTTCAGGTCGACCCGGAAGTAAACTATTTTGTGGCCGTAACAGAGCTGCTGAGCCAGCGCATTGCTCAGCCTGGCGGAGAAACCCTGTTGCAAATCCAGTACGCTATTGAGGCACGCTCCAACGGCGATCTGGCTTGGAAAGTGACGTGGTTTGATCCCAACGGCATGGTCGTAAAAGGCGTTGGCGAGGGCTATCGAAAAGTCTCGCTATTAACCGGTCAAACCCGTTATTTCACCGCAACGGCGCCCCACGCCCGCGTTACCGATTATCAGCTCCATCTTCGTGAGCCCCAGCAATAAGGATTCTGTATGTTCAAACTTCCCATTGTGTTTTGTGTAAGCATGCTCATGCTCGCCGGCTGCGCGACGCCTACCCGATATATCGACCCGGCTGCTGACGATGGCCCTGTGACCATGACCATGGATTACCGGGATTTCGAAAAAGCGGCCACCGAGGCCGTTGATGACATGCTTGCCAGCGGCGCCGTTAGTAAACCCAATGGCGAGCGTTACATCATGGTGGTCAGTCGCGTTACCAATGACACTATGCAGCGTATCGACACAGATCAGCTCACCAAGAAGATCCGTGTGGCGCTGCTGCGATCCGGCAAAGTCGTGACCACCACAGCGGTAGGCCTTGATGGCGCTGAAGATGAAATGAGCGCGCGCGTGCGCGAGCTGCGTGATTCTGAAGAGTTTGACCAGTCGGGTGTGCAACGCAAAGGCACCTTGAAGGCACCAGACCTGAGCCTGTCCGGTAAGATTCTGCAGCGCAATCACAAAGCAGGTAAAGAGCAGCAAGTTGAATATTACATTCAGCTGTCACTGACCGACCTGGCGACCGGCCTGGCAACCTGGGAGGTAGAAACGCCCATTATCAAGCGCGGGCCCAATGAATCCGTTTCCTGGTAAACGGCTGCAGCTGAAGGTGCAGTTTCTTGCGCACCAGCGGCCGGTTTTCCACCTGGCACTCATTTGAGCCATACTTGAATTTGCATGCCCCTGGTTCAAGCAGGGGCGCTTTCATATTCTGGCAACGGGACAAAAAGTGGCTTCTCTTCAAATACAAGAACGTCTTGCCGCTGCTGAAAAATGGATACTGGCAAATCCTAATCCGCCGCAAAACTGGCCCTGGAACTGGTTCTATAAAACCGGGCGCTCGCTGTATGCGCTGATTAGGGACTTTATCGGCGGCCAGCTGACTCTTCACGCCATGAGTCTGGTTTACACCACGTTATTAAGCATTGTGCCGTTGCTGGCGTTAAGCTTTTCGGTGTTGAAGGCTCTGGGCGTGCATCAGAAAATGGAGCCGTTCCTGTACCAGTTCTTCCAGCCGCTGGGTCCCCAGGGTATGGAAATGGCAGATCGCATTTTGGGCTTTGTGGACAATATGAAAGTGGGTGTGTTGGGCTCGGTGGGCCTTGCGGTGCTGGTGTACACGGTGGTGTCGCTGGTGCAGAAAATAGAGCGCTCGTTTAATATGATTTGGCGGGTACCAGAGATGCGCTCTTTGGCACAGCGCTTCAGTAACTATTTAAGCGTTATCATGGTGGGGCCGCTGCTGATGGTGTCCGCTATTGGTATCAGCGCCACCATTTTTTCCTCATCGTTTGTGCAAACCCTGATTGAGATAGAACCTTTCGGTTCGGTGATTTTACTGATCAGCCGCTTTACACCGTTCTTCCTGGTAGTGGGCGCCTTCACGTTTGTGTATGTGTTCATTCCCAACACACGAGTGAAGTTACGTTACGCGTTTCTGGCAGGCCTGATTGCTGGCGTGTCCTGGCAGGGGGCCGGGATGCTGTTTGCGTCGTTCGTGGCCGGGTCTGCCAAATACGCCGCCATTTATTCCAGTTTTGCCATCGGTATTATCATGCTGATCTGGATCTATCTGAACTGGATGATACTGCTGCTGGGCGCCAGTTTGAACTTTTACTTGCAGAATCCGGGCTCTGTGGCCAAGCGCCATCAGGTGCAGCTGGCGCCGGAGTTGCAGGAGCAGGTCGCGTTGGCGTTGATGTGGATGGTGGCCAAGCCGTTTCACGAGGGCCGACCCGCGCCGCGGCAGGAAGCGGTTGAGCAGGAGCTCAGAGTTCCGGGGGAGGTCACCCGTAATGTCAGTGACAAACTCATCCGCGCCAAACTGATGACGCTGGCGGGCAGTCAGGGCGACTGCCTGCACCCGGCCAGGTCGCTGGAGCGAATTTCGGTGGGTGACGTACTGAAAGCCGTGCGGAATGATGAAGATAACGTGGTGGCCCGGTTGCCAGCGCTGCTACCAAAAAGCCTGTTTGGCCGATCCGCGAAGGGCGACGAGCTTACCTTCGCTGAGCTGCTCGCCGGTGAATATGGCCAGCACCCGGTAACGCCGGATCAAGCAGTATAAATTGGCATCCAGGTTCCCGACCATCGTTTCTGTGCCTTCCACTGTCCTCCGCATAGGCACTCAGCGTTTACCACTTTTGCGGGGTGGCCTACGCCAGGGATTGTCCAAACACCAGAAGCAGCTGGCCAATACCGGCCAACATACCCAGCGCCGCACCCACCAGAATCAGTTTGATTTCATCCTCCTGAAAGCACGGCCGCAGCAAGTCCTGAAACTCGCCGGAAGACAACGCCAGCATGCGCTCCACCATAATGGATTCAATGGCTCGCGCACGATCTTTCTGAAAAGTCGGTTGGCTTAACGAGCTGCGGGACAGCTCAACGGCTTTGTTTTCCAGCTGGTTGCGTAAGCTGGCAGCGGCAGCGGGGCCCAGCGCCATGTGTGCCAGAGTTTGATTGAAGCCTGCGTCTGCGTTAAGCAGCGGCCGTAAATGTGCTTTGATGATATCCAGCGCCTGCCCACCCCGGGGGCCATCCAGTATGGCATCTATAATATTACCCACCGTGAGTATGTCGTGGGCCACAATGTGGCAGAAGGATTCGGCCACCTCTGGTTGACGTTTCAGAAACAGCCCCTGAATGCGCCAACGGCCAATTCGCACTGGGTACAGCGGGCGGAAAATAACGTTTAGGGCAATCCAGTTGGTGGCAAAGCCCACCAGTAAACCGCCCAGCGGCAGCACCCACCACACTGGAAATACGTACCACAGCAGCATCTGTAACAGGCCAAAGCCAAAACCCAGATACAGGCCTGATTTTACAATAAAATGGAATTCACGGTAGCCGCAGGTCAGAAATATGCGGTTCAGCAGGGTTTTATCGGCGGTGAGCCGGTCTACTACCATGGTTTTGATGTCTAACAGTTGTTCCGCGTTTTGCGCTATGTCGTCCATTACTTGCATCACCAGTGCGGGCAAGGCTTTGCGGGCGCGCTCGTACACCAGCCATTTGGCTGGGCCTGGCAAGCTCTGCCACAACGCCGGTGATTCGCGCATCATTAGCTCGTTTACGTAGCCTTCAAGCCGCGGGTTTATGGTGTGGATGAGCTGGGTTGCGAGTACGTTGGGGTCTAGCTGCTGGAAGATCTGCGGCACAGTGCCAATCTTGGAGATGGTGGCATCTACGCTGATGAGCGCCATTTTTCGGGCTTTTGAGGGAATAATGCCCTGCCAGCCCAAGTACGGTGGCCAGCCAAAAAAATCGATGGGGTAAAAGGTCATCTTGATGGCCAGCCAGTTGGTGGCCCAGCCGATAAAGGCCGCGATTACCGGGATGCTGAGGTACTGCAAGAGTTCGATGGACGTGGCCAGGCTTGTCATCCGCACGTCTTAACTGTGTGACGTGTGGGTGATTTAGCCAGTTTGACAAAGCACATACGGGGCTCAGGCATCAAAATCACCCCACAGCCACTGGCAGAGTGCTATGGCGGCAACCGGCGCGGTTTCCGTGCGGAGCACTCTCGGGCCGAGAGCAACCGGGAGGAAGCCGGATTTTTCGGCCTGGGCAATTTCGTCGGCGCTCAGGCCGCCTTCAGGGCCGATCATCAGGGCAACGCTGTTGGGCTTGGCCAGAGAATCCAGTGACTGTTCGGTGCGGTGGTGGAGCACCAGGCGCAAGTCGCAGCGCTGGCTGTATTCCAGCCATTCGGTGATGTTCATCACCGGTAGAATGTCTGGCACTCGTGCGCGGCCGCATTGTTCGGCGGCGCTGATGGCTACCGAACGCCAGTGGCTCAGGCGCTTGTCTTCGCGGTCGCCTTTCAGGCGTACATCGCAGCGTTCGGTGGAAAGAGGCACGATTCGCGTAACGCCCATTTCCGTCGCTTTCTGCACCGCGTAATCCATGCGGTCACCCTTTGACAGGGTTTGCCCGAGCACTATCTCCAGCGCCGATTCACTGCTGTTTGCAGTGGGTTGCTCCACCTGAACCGTCACGTTTTTCTTGCTGGCGCTAGCAATCAGTGCCGGGTAGTCCTGGCCATCGCCGTTGAACAGGCTTAATACCTGGCCAGGTTGCATGCGCAATACCCGGCCTATATGATGTGCGGCCTTGTCGTCCAGCTGCGCTTCTGCGCCGGCTTGTAACGGGGTGTCGGTGTAGATTCGTGGAATTCGCAACGCAGTTTTCCTTAAAGGCGCAACTCAGTCGCGCACGGCGATATTAATGCCCTCCGTGGCTACCCGGGCCAGATGCTGAATCTGGTCCTCGGTGATCACATAGGGCGGCATAAAATACACCACATTGCCCAGCGGGCGTAACAAGGCCTGGCGGGTGAGCGAGTGCTGGTACACTTTCAAACCGCGCCTTTCCTTCCAGTGGAAGGGCGTTTTGTCGGCTTTGTTTTTAACCATTTCAATGGCCAGTGTCATGCCGTGTTGGCGAATATCACCCACGTTGGGGTGATCGGCCAGATGAGCGACCGACTCGGCCATGCAGGTCGACAGGCGACGATTATTTTCGATGACCCGATCATCACGGAAAATGTCCAGAGTTGCCAGTGCTACGGCGCAGCCAATGGGGTTGCCGGTGTAACTGTGGCTGTGCAAAAACGCCCGCATGGTTTCGTAATCGTCGTAAAATCCGTTGTAAACGGTATCAGTGGTCAGCACCACAGACAATGGCAGATAGCCGGCGGTCAGGCCTTTTGACAAACACATGAAATCCGGTGTAATGCCTGCCTGCTCGCAGGCGAACAGGGTCCCGGTGCGGCCAAAGCCCACGGCAATTTCGTCGGCAATCAGATGTACGCCGTACCGGTCACAGGCTTCGCGGAGTTTGGTGTGGTAAACCGGGTGGTGCATGCGCATGCCGCCGGCACATTGAATGAGCGGCTCTACCACAACCGCGGAGATTTCATGGTGCCTTTCTGCCAGTAGCGCTTCCATCGCCTCGAACTGGCGCAGGGCGAAAGCTTCGTCGGTTTCACCGGGCTCTTTCAGGTAGGCGTCCGGTGAGGGCGCAGTAATCACCTCCATCAACAATGGCTGGTAGGTGTTTTTGTAAAGCGCTACATCACCCAGCGCCAGCGCGCCCAAGGTTTCACCGTGGTAGCTGTTGGCCAGATTCACGAAGTTCTTTTTGCTCGGTTGGCCCTGGTTCTTCCAGTAGTGAAAACTCATCTTCAGCGCCGCTTCGATAGCCGATGAACCGTTGTCGGCGTAAAAACACTTGTTCAGTCCTTCCGGCGTTACCTCAATCAATCGCTCTGACAGATTTACCACCGGCTCGTGGCTGAAACCAGCCAGAATCACGTGTTCCAGCTGGCCGATCTGCTCGATAATGGCGTTGTTGATGCGATCGTTGGAGTGGCCAAACAGGTTTACCCACCAAGAGCTAACCGCATCGATATAGCGGTTATTTTCAAAGTCTTCCAGCCAGACGCCTTTGCCTTTTTTAATCGGGATCAGCGGCAAGGTTTCGTGGTCTTTCATCTGGGTACAGGGGTGCCACACGGACTTTAGATCGCGGGCGACAAGATCAGCATTACGCATTAAGGGGCTCCGGACAGACAAAATGTTGGGTTGCGATAAATCGGCTGTTAACCTTTTTGAATTTTACAGTTAACAGCGGGTTCAGGCTACCGCTTTGCAAGAAGCACTGAAGGCGATAACATAAGCGCACGCGTTTGTTGGACTAGGATTGTTCGCGGCGCGTAGAAGAAATAACTAGGGACGAACTCAACGCAAAGGATGCGACATGAGCAAAGCAGTGGTGCTTCTCGGAGACTTGGGCTCCGATCATAGTGGATTCCCGCCAACGCCGGTGATTGCCGGTTCACCCGATGTTTTAATTGACGGCAAACCCGTTGCCCGCCTGGGCGACCCCTTAGCACCCCATTCAAAGCCCAAACACCCACCCCATCCGCGGGCCATTGCCGCTGGCTCTTCCACCGTTGTTATTAACGGAATACCTGCCGCCGTAACGGGCAGTGCGATTTCCTGTGGCGGTGTGGCTATTGGGTCTGGTTCGGTGGTGATTGGGGAATAGCAGATTCTCGTTTTCTGCTTGGTTTTCATCTGACAACTTTAAGAGTATTGTTTAATAAAGGTGCAGCCGATCGTGAAGCGAAAACGCCACAAAAATAAAGACATTGAGTCCGCTATTCTTCATGCAGAAGCAAAGGGTTGGCGGATAGAAATGCGCAGTGGCCATGCTTGGGGGCGGATGTATTGCCCCTTTAATGACGTGGTGTGCAGGTGTGGTGAGTTCTGCGTGGCCAGCATTTGGAGTACACCGAAGAACACAGGCAATCATGCTCGGCAGATCCGTCGTATCGTGGATAACTGCGCGGGTAGCTTTGATGATTTGGGAGAGAATGACTATGAGCCCTAGTTTTGACTTTACTCTGACCTTTGCGATTCCACAGACTTTGGAGGTGGAGAAAATCGAAGAACGGCTATTTGAGGCTGGCTGCGATGACGCCATCATTGGGTTCGGCCAAAAAGGGCGGTTTGCCCTGAACTTCACTCGTGAGGCTGAATCAGCGGAAGTTGCGATTTTAAGCGCACTGCGGAACGTCAAAGCGGCTCTGCCACATGCCAATTTTGTCGAGGCCGCGCCGGACTTGGTTGGCGTATCTGATATGGCAGGAATCCTGGGCTTCTCCCGCCAGAATATGCGCAAGCTTATTCAGACTCACTTCGCCAGTTTTCCTCTGCCATTGCATGAAGGCGCTTCGTCTATCTGGCACTTGGCGGATGTGCTGGCATGGTTTTCAGAGAAGCAGAAGCGCGCTATTCAGCAAGAATTGATGGGTGTGGCGCAGGTGACAATGGGCGTGAATTTCACTCGGGAAATGGACCGTGTCGATCGTCGTTTGCTGGCACAGCTGAGAGCTATTGCTTGAGCCCTGAATAATGGATATCAAAGCGTTCCGCCAATTTTGCCAGGCGCTTATCTAAGGTCCATAGCTGGGCGCCTGGTGTAATCAACGTTGACGCGAGAAGTGCAATATCCACCAGGCCACAACCTAAACCGTAGAGCTTTTCTTGTTCAATCAGAATCCGCACTTCGGCAATACTTGCCTGGTTCGCCGGTTCCAGTAGACCGATATCAGAGAGTGTTTGTGTGCGTGGTGAGGGCGGCGTGCCGCAAGCGAGTTCGGCAACCACCATGGGGTGTGTCAGAACTCTGTCTGAGAGCAACAGCTTGGTAAGCGTTGTATTGCGATTACGAAAGTGCCCCGCCCAGACTGATGTATCAACCAGTACATTCATGACGCCGGAGCGTCTTCATGGCGGCGAGGGATGTCTCGCATTTCGGGTGCGGTACCACCCAGCGCCGCCAGGCGTTTGGCTGCGCGAGTTCTTACAAACACTTTTATTGCTTCCCGAAACAGTTCCGCCTTGTCCATGCCGGGATCAGCCATGCTGAGCGCCTGCTGGTATAGCTCGTCGTCGATGGTTACTGTTGTCCGCATGACGTCTCCTGACCTTTAATTTGATGACTATATGCATCAAAATTAGCATCAACAGAGGGCATGTTCAAGTAAGGTTTGCCCGAAGTTCCTGCGGGCTACGTCGACCAGGCCAGTGAGCGCGACTTAAAACGACAAAGCCCCCGAACACGGGGGCTTTGTCGTTACTCTTTAATTAACTCTGTAACTCAACTTCAACAACCCATCAGTGCGCCAGCACCCGTGACAGAAACGCCTGGGTACGTTCGTTCTGGGGATTGTCGAACACGTCGTGGGGTTTGCCTTCTTCCACAATCTGGCCTTCGTGGATGTAAATCACCCGGTCGGCTACTTCGCGGGCAAAGCCCATTTCGTGGGTCACCACCATCATGGTCATGCCTTCTTTGGCCAGTTCACGCATAACGTCCAGCACTTCGCCCACCATTTCCGGGTCTAGCGCCGAGGTAGGTTCGTCAAACAGCATTACCCGCGGTTCCATCGCCAGGGCGCGGGCGATGGCTACCCGTTGCTGCTGGCCGCCAGACAGCTGGCTGGGGAACTTGTCTGCCTGATCGCTGATGCCAACGCGCTCAAGCAAGCGATCTGCCGTGGCATTAGCAACGGTTTTATCGGCACTTTTAACCTTCATGGGCGCCAGCATGATGTTCTTCTTCACCGACAGGTGAGGGAACAGGTTGAACTGCTGGAATACCATGCCCACTTCTTTGCGGATTTCAGCCAGGGATTCCTGATTGCCACCTTTGGGCGCCAGTTTATGGCCGACGACTTCCAGGTGGCCGGATTCGTATTCTTCCAGGCCGTTAACGCAGCGGATCAGGGTGGATTTACCGGAGCCGCTGGCGCCGATAATCACCACCACTTCGCCGGCCTCTACGGCCAGATCAATATCTTTCAGCACGTGAAGCTTGCCAAAGTACTTGTTCATGCGTTTGAGCTGCACAATATGAGTCATCAGTCAGTTTCCTTCACACAGAGGCCCGGCCGCGCTTTTCCATATAGCGCAGAACCATAGACAGTGACAGGGTTATAGCGAGGTACATAAGGGCCACTACAAAGTACACCTCAAAAGCGGTGAAGGTATTGGCAATGTACACCTGGCCCTGGCGAACCAGTTCACCCACGCCGATAACAGAAAACAGCGAGGTGTCTTTAATGCTGACGATGGCCTGGTTACCGAGGGATGGAATCATCCGGCGAAACGCCTGGGGCCAAACAATCGACCAGAAACTCTGGGTACGGGACAGGCCTAACGACAGGCCAGCTTCGGTTTGGCCGCGGTCAATAGACTGCACACCACCACGAACCACTTCAGAAATATAGGCACCCGAGTTCAGGGCGATGGCCGCAATACCGGCGACAAGCGGATCAATCGGGCCGCCAACAAGGTCGGGTAAACCGTAAAATATGAACAGCACCTGCACCAGAATGGGCGTGCCGCGGAATATTTCAATATAAGTCGTTGCGGGCCAGCGGAAATACCAGTGTTTGTTAATGCTCAACAGGCCAAACAGAATGCCCAGCAGAAAACCAATAGCAAGGCCGCCGAACGAAATCATCAACGTGTAAGGAATACCCTTCGCCAGGAAGGGTATGGAATCTATGGCGGCTTGCCAGTCAAATTGGAACTGTGATTCCACAGTGAATGTCTCCGCAGGAGTTAGCGAGATAAAACACCGGGGCTCGTGGCCCCGGTGCAGTAGAACAGATCGTTAAACCCCGAGCTTACTCAGCTTCGGGCAGAGGGCCAAACCATTTTTCATAAATGGTTTTGTAGGTGCCGTCTTCGCGGATTTCTGCCAGAGCAGTGTTTACTTCGTCTACCCATTCGCTACCGGCCTTCAGGGCAATACCGTACTGCTGACCTTCATACAGGGCACCAACGGTTTTTACTTTGCCTTCGCCTTTGGTACGGGCGAAATAGGCCACGTTGGGGGCGTCGTAGAACACGGCATCAACAGAGCGGGACATCAGCGCCAGGTACATATCTGCGCTGCCCGGGTAGGGCGTTACGCCGGCGCTATCTTCCAGATTGCCGGTCAGGTAGTCGTAGCTGGTGCTGCCGATTTTGGAGCCGATCTTTTTGCCTTCAAGATCTTTGAATTCCAGAATGTCGTTGTTATCAACGCGTACCAGCAGGCGCAGGCCTGAATCGTAGTACGGGTCAGAGAAGTCGACGATTTTCTCGCGAGCTTCAGTGATGGTGATGCCCGCAATAGCAATATCGATACTGCCAGTCTGCAGGGCTGGAATAATGCCGTTAAAATCCATGGTGTTCATTTCGTATTCAAAGCCAGCCCGTTTGGCGACTTCGGCGATGATTTCCATGTCAAAACCGATCATTTCGCCGGTTTCTACGTCTAGCATTTCGAAGGGTACGAAGCTGGGGTCGGTCGCAATTTTCAGTTTTTCTGCGCTCACGGCGCCAGCTGCTGCGGTTAGAACCAAACCAGCAGTCAGTGTTTTCAGCCATTTTGTGCTCATGCTTTCTCCTTGGTTTTTATAGAACCCCGGCTGTCTCAATATGAACGGCTTTCCGAGCCGATAAGGGCAGGGAATAACCGGAGCGAATTGTCGGGGCTGTGTTATGAATTACGTTAAGAGCTACGTTAAGAGCTACGTTAAGAGCTACGT